>Ga0209483_1000290_pt1 | contig 46151 bp, 62 predicted proteins | sample NGEPerA_FD_184508 | JGI IMG/M metagenome (GOLD analysis project Ga0209483, IMG submission 184508) | Arctic peat soil microbial communities from the Barrow Environmental Observatory site, Barrow, Alaska, USA - NGEE PermafrostL2-A... | ecosystem: Environmental > Terrestrial > Soil > Wetlands >...
GTGGCGCCGCGCCCGCTGGTCTCAAACGGCATCGCTTCGGACCGGAACAATAAATGGACGGACATGCGGCTTCCTGTGCGCTAATTCCACGACGCTAACAAAGCCGCTAAATATATGAAAGATGATATATTTAGGTAAGAAGCCCTGTCCTGCCGCAACGGTCGCAGCGCGGTGGGGTTGGGAAAGGGATCAGGAGGGAGATGCGCCGATGAGCAAGCTTGGAATCCTGGTCGCTGCCGTTTTGGCGCTGGCGGCGTCGTCGGTCGCGGTTTGGGCCTGGATATCGCTTGGCGAGGTGACGATGTTGACCGGGGGCTATCTCGCCTTGGTGCTGGGCGGCATCGCCACGATGGGGCTCGGCGTCGGTCTCATGGCGCTGGTTTTTTACAGCAACCGCAAAGGTTATGACGAAGCGGCGGGCGCGCCGCCGACCGACGACAAGCGCTCCCGCTGAGCCGGCGCGATCCTTGCACATCGCCGTGAGCCCCGCGCTTTAACAGTCGCGGCAGTGCCGGCCCTACGGTAAAAGCGCCGATCGCGGATGGAGTGGATGATGACGCATAGGCGGCTGTGGGCGGCAATGGCGGGATTTGCGGCGCTCTGCGCGGCGGGGATCGCGCCCGCCATAGCGCTCGACCATGTCGTCCTGGGCACCGATTGGCGCGCCGAGGCGGAACATGGCGGCTACTACCAGGCGCTGGCCACCGGCATCTATCGCAAATACGGCATCGAGCTCGAACTGCGCCAGGGCGGCCCGCAGATGAACCAGTCGCAGCTTCTGGCCGCCGGGCGGCTCGATTTTCTCGTGGTGTCGAACAGCTTCCTGCCGCTGAACTTCCAAAAACAACGCATCCCGATGGTGGCGGTCGCGGCCTTCTTCCAGAAAGATCCGACCGTGCTCATCGCGCATCGCGAAGCGGGCTACCGCGGCTTTGCCGACCTCAAGGGCAAGCCGATCATGCTGGGCGCCGATACGCGCGCTTCCTGGTGGCCGTTCCTCAAGAACCGCTTTGGCTACGCCGACGATCAGCTGCGGCCCTACACTTTCAACGTCGCACCCTTCCTGGCCAACCCGCGGGCGGTGCAGCAAGGCTATCTCACCAGCGAGCCGTTCCTGATCGAGCAGGCAGGCGGCAAGCCGCAGGTCTTCCTGCTCGCCGATTCCGGCTACGCCAGCTATGGCTCGATCGTCGAGACGTCGCGCAAGCTGATCGAGGCCAATCCCGATCTGGCGCAGCGCTTCGTGAATGCCAGCATCGAGGGCTGGTACGGCTATCTCTACGGCGACAATTCCGCCGCCAATGCGCTCATCAAGCGGGATAATCCCGAAGAGAGCGACATCCTCCTCGGCTATGCGCTCGCCAAGATGAAGGAATTCGGCGTCGTCGACAGCGGCGACGCCAAGACTTTGGGCATCGGCGCCATGACCGATGCGCGCTGGCAAAGCTTCTTCGACGCCATGTCACGGGCCGGGCTCTATCCGCGCGACATGGCCTATCGCCAGGCTTATACGCTGCGCTTCGTCGACCGCGGCTTAGGATTGAAGCCGCGCTAGGCGGCAATACTTTGCGGGAGCGGGGCGGGCAGGGTACAAAGCCGCCGGAACGCCCATGGCCGCACTCCCTGCTTCGCCGCTTGTCGCCGCCGCCGCGCTCGGCAAGACCTTCCGCAACGGCACCGTCGCCCTCGGCCGCGTCGATTTCGCGGTTTCCGCCGGCGAATTTCTCGGCGTGCTGGGGCCGTCCGGCTGCGGCAAGAGCACGCTGCTCCGCATCGTCGCCGGGCTGACGCCGCCGAGCGCCGGCCGCGTCCTGTGGCGCGGCGGCGACGAGCGGCCCGGCCGCATCGGCTTCGTCTTCCAGGAGCCGACGCTGATGCCCTGGGCCGACGCCTGGGAGAACGTCTATCTGCCGCTGAAGCTGGCGGGCATTTCCCGGCACAACGCCGCATTGCGTATCGAACCGGCGCTCGCCTCGCTCGGCCTCGCGCAATTCGCCACGGCCTATCCGCGCGAGCTGTCGGGCGGCATGCGCATGCGCGTCTCGATCGCCCGCGCCCTGGTCACCGAGCCCGAGCTGCTGCTGCTCGACGAGCCCTTCGCCGCGCTCGACGAGATCACGCGCTTCCGGCTCAACGAGGATCTGCGGGCGCTGTGGCGGCGGCATCGCTGCACCATCGTCTTCGTCACGCACAGCGTTTTCGAATCCGTTTTCCTGACCAACCGCATCCTGGTGATGACGCCGCGCCCCGGCACGATCGCCGCCGATCTGCCGGTGAACCTGCCGGAGATCCGCGACGCGGCCTTGCGCCTGTCGCCCGAATACGCGGCGAGCTGCCGCGCGGTCTCGCTCCGCCTCGCCGAGGCCGTCGCATGAGCGCGGGGGCGGATATTCGCGCGCCGTCGCGGCTCGCGCGGCTTGTCGCACCGGCGCTGGTCGGAATCCTGTTCCTGATTTTGTGGGAAGCCGTGGTGCGGCTTTGGACCATCCCGCCCTATATCCTGCCCGGCCCGCTGCTGGTGCTGGAGACCCTGGCGGCCGACGGCCCCGGGCTCTTCATGGCGTTATTGGTAACGCTGCGCATCACGCTCGCGGCGCTCGCCGTCTCGATCCTGCTCGGCGGCGCGCTGGCGATCCTCTTCGCCCAGTCGCGGCTGCTCGAGCTCAGCCTCTTTCCCTATGCCGTGATTCTCCAGGTGACGCCGATCGTCGCGGTGGCGCCGCTGATCATCATCTGGGTCAACGACACCTTCCTGGCGCTGCTGGTCTGCGCCACCCTGGTCGCGTTCTTTCCCATCGTCGCGAATACCACGCTCGGCCTCAAAAGCGCCGACCGCAACCTGGTCGAGCTGTTCCGGCTTTACGGCGCCTCGCGCTGGCAGGCGCTGCGCTATCTGCTGCTGCCCTCGGCGCTGCCGAATTTCCTCGTCGGCGTGCGCATCAGCGGCGGCCTGGCGCTGATCGGCGCGGTGGTGGCGGAGTTCGTCGCCGGCACCGGCGGCACCGAGACCGGCCTCGCCTCGCGCATCCTCGAGGCGGGCTATCGGCTCGAGATCGCGCGCATGTTCGCCGCGCTGCTGCTGCTGTCGCTGACCGGCATCGCGATCTTCGCGGCGCTGTCCTGGCTCACGCGCCGGCTGCTGGCCCATTGGCATGAAAGCGCCCTGGCGGAGGAGGATTGACGATTTGGCACTGTCTCAGTATGAAATTCTCTCGCCCGCTTGACCCAGGGACCGCTCCGCCCCATGCTTAGCGCCAGGCATGGGAGAAAGATACATGGCCGGATTGCGAATAACCGATGGCGAACCTCTACCGGACCCTCTGTCTGAGGTGGATCGTCTGGAATTAAATAAACAAACCCTCAAGGAATGCATCCGATTGGGCTGGGTGGAGATGGCGGAGCGGCTGGCGACACCGGATGAAAGGCGAAACTTACGCGGGTACATTGCATTCTGCGTAGAAGAGTTGTCGTCCGTTCTCCGCCAATTGGACGAGTTAGATGCCTAGGGGACCCCAAGGCCAGAAGCGCCCTGCTGACGTGATCGGCGGCGCCATCATGGTGGCGAAGATCGCGACCGGCGAGATCACCGAGCCGACCGAACCGAAGAAGGAAAGTGCCGCCGCCGAACTTGGGCGGAAAGGCGGACAGGCGCGGGCCGCAAGTCTGAGTAAGAAGCGGCGGGCAGAGATAGCCAGGAACGCCGCAGCCAAGCGCTGGGGGAAATAAAACTTGCGTGTTAAGAAAACAACCCATACAGTATGGGCGGAAAACTTAACATGGAGCGATTCCCGATGGCGTTCGCCGAAGCGGTGGTTCTCAAGGAACCGTGGGAAGTGCGTCGTAGGTTAGCCGAACTTCAATTGACCCTTGAGGGTCTTCTGAAAGTCAGGGCGAAAGCTCTTTCTGCGGGCGCCGACGCCACCCCTTATCATCCGGCGAATGCGGCCGGGACGTTTGCGTACCAGCATGGAACATGGGCACTTCGCGATGAGTTTACGGGCGAGAACTGGAAGCTGGATCGCCCCAATGGCGTCGAGGTGATACGGAACGAGAAGCTCAAACTCAGCGTCGTGTTCGCGAATGTGGACGTTGCTTGCAACGATGAGATCAAGCCGAAGCCGCGTTCGCGCAAGGGTTCAGGTGCGGAGCGGGTCTGCGGAGGAAATCTATTTCCTTGGCTACCGGAGTACGCGCCAGTCCAGGCACAGGGAGAAGCGACCTTCTACCTGATGGTTGCCGAAAATGGCGCCGCAGAACTTACGCGCCCGGTCGTCGATAAGGGCACCTTCAGCGCCTATCCCGAACGTATCTATCTTTCTGATGGCAGCGACTTGGATCGTCAACCTGTGGTTCTAGATGAGGGAGAAGTCGCGGACGGTTTCGATCCGCAAGTGGTCCGAAAATAAATAGGCCACCATGTTCAATCATAAGAGGCTAGGCCTCGCCCGAATGAGGCGACGGCTGACAGGGAGAGGACTCGCTGAGCGCGCTGGCATCTCCGCGATCACTATTTCGCGGCTAGAAAATAGCGAGAACGAGCCGGACGACGACACCGTTGCCAGGCTCTCCAAAGCGCTGAGCTATCCGATAGCTTTCTTTTACGACGACGACCCGGAAGAAATTGATACGGGCGCCGTCAGTTTTCGAAGCCTTACAAAAATGAGCGCGAAAGAGCGCGGCGCGGCGATTGGTGCCGGGGCTCTTGGGCTGCAATTAAACGACTGGATAGAAGGCGAGTTCAGCTTACCGCCGGCTAATCTGCTCGATCTGAGCTATGAGACCGATCCCGAAGCTGCCGCACGGTCTCTGCGGCAGTTTTGGGGGTTGGGGGAAAAACCCATTGGCAACATGATCGGATTGCTTGAGGTAAACGGCGTTCGCGTCTTTTCACTCTCCGAAGACACGGCTTCCGTAGATGGATTTTCATTCTGGCGAAATGAAAAGCCGTTTGTCTTTTTGAACACCCTTAAGACAGCGGAACACAATATTTTTGATACCGCTCATGAACTCGGGCATCTCGTGATGCACCGGCATGGTGGAACACAGCCTGGCACACAGCCATCCCGATCTACAGAACGCGAGGCAAATTCTTTTGCGTCTGCGTTTTTGATGCCCGCTAATGATGTGAAGGCGCGGATGCAGCGGTTCATTACCGTCGATACCATAATCGCCGCTAAGCGGCGCTGGCGCGTCTCAGCGATGGCTATGGCCTATCGCCTTCATGGATTGGATTTGCTTAGTGAGTGGCAATACAAATCTGCGTGCATTGAACTCGGAAGACGAGGATTCAGGCAGGGTGAGCCGGGCGGCATGGGACGGGAAACTTCCCGCGTTTGGCAAAAGATATTTACCCAGCTTTGGTCCGAACGAAAAACCAAGAACGACATAGCGGCCGAGCTGCATATCCCGCTCGATGAGTTTGATGGTCTTATTTGGGGTCTTACCGGCCAAATCAGCCGTCCTGACCGAATCGAAGCACGCGGGGCCATCCGTGCCGTGAAGTGAATATACTGCTTGACGGTAAGCATATAATTTCAGATACTAGGGGCATGAACAAATTGCCCCTCGAAACCCGCGCCCAAATCCTTCACCTCCTCTGTGAAGGTTCGTCTATGCGGGCGATCTCGCGGATTGTGGGCGTTAGCATCAATACCGTGACAAAGCTACTGGTGGACGCTGGCTTGGCGTGTGCGGCCTATCACGACGAGCACGTGCGGAACGTCAAGGCGAAGCGCGTCCAGTGCGATGAGATTTGGGCATTCTGCTACAGCAAGCAGAAGCACGTCGCGGCGGCGAAGGCTGCGCCCGCTGGCGCCGGTGACGTTTGGACGTGGACCGCCATCGAAACCACGTCCAAGCTGATCGTCAGCTATCTCTCGGGCGGTCGCGACGGAGAATATGCGCTGGCGCTTATGGACGATCTTCGCTCGCGCCTCGCAACCCGAGTCCAGCTAACGACGGATGGGCACAAGGCTTACCTCAATGCGGTCGAGGAAGCGTTCGGCGATGATGTCGATTACGCGATGCTGGTAAAGCTGTACGGCGAGGCCCCCGAGAGCATGAAGGGCCGCTACAGCCCCGCAGACTGCATCGGGACGCGCAAGACCAAGATCACCGGCAATCCCGACAAGGACCACGTCAGCACGTCCTACGTCGAGCGGGCGAACCTCACGATGCGGATGGGCATGCGTCGCTTCACGAGGTTGACGAATGCCCACAGCAAGAAGCTGGCGAACCACCACCACGCGCAAGCCTTGTATTTCCTGTTCTACAATTTCGCCCGCGTGAACCAGGCGGTGCGGATGAGCCCCGCGATGGCGGCAGGGATCGAGGGGCACCTTTGGGAGATGAAGGACATTGCCGAGCTGGTCGAGGCGCACGCTTCCAAGCCCAAGCGGCCCGCGACCTACCGGAAGCGCGGCGATGCCGCTACGATTTCAAACTGAGACAGTGCCGACGATTTCCGCCGCTTGACGAAGAAGGCGGGGCGGCGGTAGAAATACGACACTCGTGGTGATTTGAGCCGACCGGCTTGCGGCCACGTAAAAAAACCCGCTAAAAGGTCGGAGGCTGTCGCCAGCCCTGACCCTTCGCGGGACAGGGCTTTTTTATGCGCCGCAGCCGGCGACGGAAGGAGAAGTCGCAATGCCGATAACGCCGCCACCGCCGCCCGCCTCCTGGCGCCCGCGCACCGTCGCCACGCGCGGCGGGCTGATGCGCAGCCAGTTCGAGGAGACCGGCGAAGCATTGTTCATGACGTCGGGCTACGTCTACCAGACCGCCGAGGAGGCCGAGGCCGCCTTCGCCGGCGACGGCTTGCGCTTCGTCTACAGCCGCTACGCCAACCCGACCGTCTCGATGTTCGAGGAGCGGCTGCGCCTGATCGAGGGCGCGGAGGCCTGTCGCGCCACGGCGAGCGGCATGGCCGCGGTCTTCGCCTCGCTCGCCTGCTTCCTCAAGGCCGGCGACCGGGTCGTCGCGTCGCGCGCGCTGTTCGGGTCGTGCCTGCACATCCTCCAGCAGATCCTGCCGCGCTACGGCATCGAGACCGCGCTGGTCGACGGCCGCGATCTCAACGCGTGGGCAACGGCGCTGGCAAAGGGCGCCAAGGCGGTGTTCGTCGAGAGCCCGTCCAACCCGGCGCTCGAGATCATCGATCTGAAGGCGGTCGCCGAGCTGGCGCACCAGGCCGGCGCGCGGCTGATCGTCGACAACGTCTTCGCCTCGCCGCTCTTGCAGAAGCCCTTGCAGCTCGGCGCCGATGTCGTGGTCTATTCCGCGACCAAGCACATCGACGGGCAGGGGCGCAGCCTCGGCGGCGCCGTGCTCGCGTCGCAGAAGTTCATCACCGAGCATCTGGCGCCGTTCCTGCGCCACACCGGTCCGGCGCTGTCGCCGTTCAACGCCTGGCTGCTGCTGAAGGGGCTGGAGACGCTGGAGCTGCGGCTAACGCGGCAATGCGAGGTGGCGGCGGCCATCGCCCAGTTCCTGGAAAAGCACCCCAAGGTCAGCCGCGTGCTCTATCCCGGCCTCAAGAGCCACCCGCAATACGCCCTGGCGCAGAAGCAGATGAAGGGCGCCGGCAGCATCGTCGTCTTCGAGGCCGGCAAGACCAAGGCCGACGCCTTCCGCGTGCTGAACGCGCTGCGGCTGATCGAGATCTCGAACAATCTCGGCGACACCAAGACCCTGACGACGCATCCGGCGACGACGACGCATCTACGCGTGGCACCGGAACAGCGCGCGGTGCTCGGCATTTCCGACGCGCTGGTGCGCATCTCCGCCGGCATCGAGGATCCCGCCGATCTGACCGAGGATCTCGACCAGGCGCTGGCGCGGCTCTAGCGACCGCCGCCGGCCCGCGCGCGCCAGCGTCGCACCTCGCGGCGGTACAGCGCGAGATCGTCGATCAGCGCCGGGTAGAAGCTGCCGTCGCGCCGGCGTGCGCGCATGAGCGCGATCTGGCGCCGCGCCATGTGGCGGAAGAACGCGGCTTGACCGGTCGCTTCAAGCCGGAGCAGCGCCGCCGCCGATCCCACCCGCGCCAGGCGGCGCGCCGCGCCGGCGAGCGGCCCGTCATGGCGCCGCTCGAGATCGTCGATCGAGGCCAGAAAATCGTGGGTGTCGGGCAAGCCTTCCCTCCGGCGGCGCCGGCAGGGTGTACGCTAATTACGTTAGACGTTCAAGGATAATTGCGTATAGCGGCTATAGCCAGCGCCATTGCCCGATGACGCGGCCTTGGATGTACGCTTCCGCCAAAGTGCGCTCGTAGGTGTCGTATTTGCCGTTGTCGGAGCTGATGCGGACGCGCGGCGGGTCGGTATGCGGCACGACCTGGATCCGCTTCACCACCAGGCCGAGCCCGTCCCAGACGACGAACACGCCCGGCGGGCTCGGCATGCGGTCGCCGGTATCGACCAGCACGCGCTGGCCGGGCAGCAGGGCCGGCTCCATGCTGTCGCCCATCACCGTGATGATGCGCAGCTCGTGCGCCGGCGCCGTCGAATAATGGCGCACCACGCCGCTCGGCAGCTGCCACGCGGCGATGACCCGCTCGTTGTCGCCGACCAGGCCGCCGCCGGCCGCGGCTCTCACATCGAGCTCCTCGATGCGCAGCATCCGGCCGTCGCTGTCGGCCGGCGCCGGCGCCGGAACGCCGCTCGGCGCGCTCGCGGGGCGGTCGCCGGCGCCATCCACCCCGGCCAGCGCATAGAGCTCGGGCGCCTCGACCCCCGACGGCGCGAAGATCGGCACGAGTTTCAGCACCAGCTCCAAGGGCAGCAGCGGCTTCTTGAAGCGGTCCTCGTAATGCTGATAGGAGCTGCCGTATTCCATACCGAGCGCCTGGGCCACCTGCCGGATCGAGAGCCCGGCGCGCTGGCGCAGGGCCTTGAGCTTGCGGGAGGCGGCGGAGATCGCGGGCATCGACGCAGTCTGTACGCTGCTCCAATACGACGCTATACGCAAAAAGCGTTGACTTCCGCCGCGGTCCAGCGTACATTGGTTTTCGCTTCCGCTGCTCCCGCCGGGCGCCGCGGGCGGCGCCAGCCAGGAAAGGTTTCGCTCGTGGGGGATTTCCACCGCCATCCGGACTTGTCCCAAGATGAGAACATTTCAAGAACGCAGCCGCGGACGATAGACGGCGGTGTTTCGGGTGTCACGGAAAAATCGGAACGGGAAATCCGGCGCTGCGGTTTCCTGGTGCTTGGCGCCGGCGCCGCAGGCGCCGCGCGCCTGTGCGACCGGCCGCTGCCGCCCGGCTCGTCCTATTGCCCCGCCCATCGCGCCGGCGGCGCCCTGCCGCCGCTGCCGCTCGCCGATGTGGCGGCCATCGAGCCGCTCGAGCCGATCGAGGAGGACGATGCCGACCGGCTCGCCGGACTCGATCTGCCGCGCCGCGAAACCCGCGAGGAAGCATGAGCCGCGTCCGGCGCAAGCACCAACGCGCCATCGTCCTGGGCGGGCTGACGCCCGAGCGCGCGGCCAAGGGCGATGTCGAATTGCTGCCGCGCGCCATCGCCGACGAGCAGGGCCGGCTGGCGCGGCCCTATCGCGCGCTCGACGCGCTGTCGCTGATGGCGAAGAAAGGCACGATCTCGCCCGCCATGCGCCAGGCGGGCGACGATTTCCACGCGCTTTTCGTGCTGGCGCATCTCGACCCGTTGCGCGCGCCCGATCTCGACCGCCTGCCGCATGGCGCGCCCGGGCTGCATCTCTCGCTGCGCCAGGCCGAGGCGCGCAAGAAAATCTGGCAGGCGCTGAAGGCGCTGGGCGGCGCCGCCTCGCCGGCGGGCTCCTGCGTCTGGGATGTCGTCGGCTGCCAATGGACGGTCAAGGCCTGGGCTCTGCGCGCCGGCTGGGCCGGACGGACGCTCTCGCAAGAGGCGGCCTCGGGAATCCTGGTCGGCGCGCTCGGCGTGCTGCAGGCCTTTTACGGCCTCTAATGCATTATTGGATCAGATTGAATCAGTGACCCCTCACCCTTCCTCTCCCCCAAATTTGGGGAGAGGGTTGCTTTGGGTTGGCGAGGCGTAAGCCGAGCCTTAGCCAAAGCGGGGTGAGGGGAGATGCGTCAATCCAGGGCGATTACGGTCTAGCCATACCGCCCGTGACATGGCTTATCCTGGCGGCGGCGGCGCCAGACCAAGGCCGCTTGATGGAGGGAAAATGCCCGAGCTCGAAAAAACCTGGAAGCGAATCCTCAGCGTGTGGTGGCTCGTGCTGTGGCGGGGCTTTGTCGGCGGCCTGCTGCTCGGCGTGCTGGTGGGCGTGATCGTCGGCGGGACGGGAATCCTGCTGGGATGGGGGTCCGATGTCGGCACGCGCCTCAGCGGCATCCTCGGCAGCGCCGCCGGCATCCTGTGGAGCGTCGCGGTCACCCGGATGGCCTTGCGGAAAAACTACCGCGGCTTTCGCATCGCCTTGCTGCCGCGACATCCAACGGAGACCGCGCTCTCTTCCTGACGGACCTAACCGCGAATTCACCTCGCCGTAGGGTGATTGTCAGTCCAGCCCGCTTACATAGGGGATGCGATCGCACCCTTGGGATGGAGAGTTTCGATGATTAAACCGATGAATTTCGTGCGGCTTGCGGCGCTTTGCGGCGTTCTTGGCGGCTCGGCGACGGCGGCGTTCGCCTATACGGGGCAGGAACTCGCCCCCGGCGCCAAGGTGAGCCTCGAAGAAGCGCGGACCATCGCATTGCGTACGGTTCCCGGCCAGATCACCGCCGAGGAACTGGAGAAGGAGCGCGGCGGGAGCGGACTCCGCTACTCCTTCGACATCAAGGCCAAGGACGCAATCCACGAAGTCGGGATCGATGCCAAGACGGGCGCCGTCCTGGAAAGCTCGATCGAAGGGGCCCATTCCGACTAGGACGCCTTGCCATCGAGCCTCCCATGACCCGCCGCCGGACGGCGCGGCGCGGCCGGCGCGTGGTTCAGCCGCTCGGGCTGCGATACCGCGCTTTATTTTTTTAGGGAACCGATGGGGCCGGGGCCTGTTGAGTCACCAGTCCCCGGATAACGCCGACGATGCCGAATGCATTGGTCCGCGGCAGGATACGAGCGCTCCACGCTCGTAAACACTTATAAGGATGCACGAAATGATGAAATTTTGGCTCGCAAGCGCGGCAGCGTTCACGCTGATGACGGGCGTTGCGTTCGCGGATGACATGTCATCCGGCTCGTCGACGTCAACTTCGACCACGACATCGGCTCCGGCCGTCGGAAGCTACAACTCGAGCACCTCCCAACGGAGCAGCGACAGCAACGGCGTCTCGGTCGAGAAGAACAAGAGCTATAACAGCGGTCCCAACGGGACGGCCGCCAGCTCCAGCGCGAAGATCTCGACGCCGAACGGCTCCTCGAGCTCGTTCCACGAGAAGCAGACGGCGTCGCCGTATGTCGGTTCGTCAAGCAGCCAGCAGACGACCACGACCACGTCCGGTCACGACTAATCGCGGCATCCGGGATGCCGCGCGGGGTTTCCCGCGCGGCATTCCGCTTGCACCGACCGTTCTAGGAAACCGTCAAAGATGGAGTTTTCCATGACTGACACGAAATTCGGCCTCAAATTCCTGACCGCCGCCGTGCTCGTTGCCGGCACCGTTTTGGTGGCGGGTTGCGATTCGGACAAGGAAACGAAAACCACCACGACCGAGCATTCGGCGAGCACCACCGCGCCGATGCCGCCGGCGACCTACTCGACGACGACCACCACCACGGAACAATCCCGGCCCTAACCGGTTCTGTCCGTAACCGGCTTCCCTTCGCCAACCCCCATCGCAAGGCACCCTCATGCACCGCCGCGCCCGCCTGCTCCTCCCGCTGTTCGGTTTCCTGTTGCTCGCGGCGCCGATGGCCGCCCGCGCGCAGATGGAGGTCGGCGTTTCCGTGCAGCTCGCGCCGCCGATGCTGCCGATTTACGTGCAGCCGCCCTTGCCCCAGGAAGGCTACATCTGGACCCCGGGCTATTGGGCTTACGCCGATGGCGGCTATTTCTGGGTCCCGGGCACCTGGGTCGAGCCGCCGCAAATCGGCTATCTCTGGACGCCGGGCTATTGGGGCTGGAGCGGCCGCTTCTATCGCTGGAACGCCGGATATTGGGGCCCGCATGTCGGATTCTACGGCGGCATCAATTACGGCTTCGGCTATGGCGGGCGGGGCTATGACGGCGGCCACTGGGATAACGACCGGTTCAGCTACAATCGCGCGGCGAATAATTTCGGCAGTGTACAAGTCGCCGCCGCCTACAACGCGCCGGTCAGCGCCCGCTCCGGCGCGCGCGTCAGCTTCAACGGCGGCCGAGGCGGCATCGCCGCCCGTCCCACCGCGACCGAGCAGGTCGCGGCGCGCGACTCCCATGCGCCGGTGACGTCGGCGCAGACGCAGCATTTCACCGCGGCACGCTCGACTCCGACGCTGTCCGCCCGGCAAAACCACGGCGCGCCGCCGATCGCCGCGACCAGCCGGCCCGGCCAATTGACCGGTCCCGGAACCGTGGCGGCCCGGGGCGCGGGGCCGAACCGCGCCAACGCGGCGACACAGCGCACGCCGAATAACGCGAACGGCGCCAATGCGGCGGCGCAGCGCGCGCCGAACGCCCGCCAGGCGCAACCCGGCAATGCCGCCGCCAATCGCGCGGGGCCGAACAACCCGAACCGCGCCAACAACGCCGCGACGCAACGCACGCCTAACGGCCAGGCGCAACCCGGCAACGCCGCGACGCAGCGCGCGCCGAATAACGCGAACGGCGCCAACGCGGCGGCACAGCGCACGCCGAACGCCCGCCAGGCGCAGCCCGGCAATGCCGCGGCCAATCGCGGCCCGGGGCCGAACGGCCCCAACGCGGCGGCACAGCGCGCGCCGAACGCCCGGCAGGCGCAACCCGCCAATGCCGCGGCCAATCGCGGCCCGGGTCCAGGCCAGCCGGTCCACGCCGCGCAGCGTCCGGAAGCGCAGCCCGCGGCGCCGGCCCATCCGCAAGCCGCCGCCGCACGGCCGGCACAAGCCGCGCCCCAGCCGCAACCGGCGAACCATGCGGCACCCCAGCCGCAACCGGCGGACCATGCCGCGCCGGGCGCCGGCCACGACGAGCCGCCCGCCCGGCCATGAGGACGGGCAACCGCCGGCCGCGTTCGGATCGGATTTAAAACCGAGAGGAGCTCGTTCCCATGGTGTTGAACGTCACGCTGTTGCAGCCGATCGTCGCCCTGCTGGCCGGCATTCTCATTCTCCTCGTGCCGCGCCTGCTGAATTACGTCGTTGCCATCTATCTCATCATCGTCGGCGTCACCGGGCTGTGGCCGCATTTTCTCGGCTGAGGCGACGCTTCGTTCTTGACTTGTCCGGATCGATATGCTATGAATCGGACACACTGCAAAAAACGTCCGGCCTCACCGCCGGGCGTTTTCTTTTGCGCGTGCTTCTGTGAATCCGCCATGGCCCCGCCGATCAAGCAACTCACGCCGCGCAACCACCGTTTCCTCGACGAGTACCTCGTCGATCTCAACGGAACCCAAGCGGCGATTCGCGCCGGCTATAAGCCAGGTGAGGCGCGCAATCGCGCGGTACGACTGTTGCGCGACCCTTCGGTGAGCGCCGCCCTCAAGCGGGCGATGGCGCAACGCGCCGCGCGCACGCGCATCACCGCCGACCGCGTCTTGAAGGAATATGCCCGCATCGCCTTCGCCGATATCCGCGAGGTCGCCGATTGGGGCTCGGAAGGGATCAACGTCCGCGAACCCGCCGCCCTGACGGACGACGCGGCCGCCGCCATCGCCGAGATCTCCGACGGGAAGAAGGGCGGCCGCGCCCGCCTCAAGCTGCACGACAAGAAGCACGCGCTCGACGCCATCGCCCGGCATCTCGGGCTGTTCGAGCGCTATTTGCGGCCCGTCGGCAACCCGGAAATGCGGCTCAAGGCGGCCGACAGCGCGCGGGCCAAGCTGCGCGCCCGGATCGAGGCGCTGGCGGCGGCGCAGCGGGCAGCAGCCGAGCCGAAGGAATGACTTTGCCGCTGCCAGGCGCTAGATTCGTCTCCCGCTAAGGGGCACGGCAATTCGGGGAATTTCCATGGCGCTCGATGTCGCGAAGGTCGAAGAGCTGAAGCGGCGCTTCAAGCCGCGCGCCGACCTGCCGTTCAAGATCGGCAAGCTCGGCCACATCGTCATCAACTGCGCCGATATCGAGCGCTCGCTCGAATTCTATACCGAGATCATGGGCTTCGAGTGCTCGGACATCTACACCGACGACATGGCGCCGGGCGGCATGGCCTTCCTGCGCTGCGGCCCCGATCATCATTCGATCGCGCTGGTCGGCTCGATGAAGCAGGAGGCGCCGAGCGACAATTACGAGCTCAACCACATCGCCTTCGAGGTCGCGACGCTCGACGAGGTGCTGCGCGCGCGCGATCACCTGGCAAAGCACAACGTGAAGCTCGATTTCGAGGGGCGGCGGCGCGCCGGCGTCCAGATCGCGGTCGAGTTCCGCGATCCCGACAACCACCGGCTCGAGATCTTCTGGGGCCTCGACCAGCTCGCCCCCGGCCAGAAGGCGCGGCCGCGCGAGGAATGGAAATGGGCGCACAGCCTCGAGGAGGCGATCGAGAATCCGGTGCGCGGCCAGGACACGCGGCTCCGCGATCCGTCGCTGGCGAGGAAATTGTCGGCCGAGGAGATCGAGCGGCAGAAGCAGCACTCGCTCAAGACGCAGACCAAGAAGCTCGGCGCGACGGTGAAGTAGGGCGTCGACGGTTAAATAGGGCGGGGCGATGCCTATACTGAAGGCATTCTTGACCTATACGGACCGTCGCGGGTCAGTCTGTGCGGGCGTTATGCCGCGTGGAGCATTTTGAGCGCGCTCGCCAAGAAGCGATCCATGCGCCGCGCGATTTCTTCAGGCGTGTGATCGTCATGCGTCTGTTCGCGATTAGGCATTTCGCCAATCCGCCCTTAAGCACTCTCCGGCGTGCGTGAAAAGCATCGCAACGTCGCAATCATCAACGCCGGGGAAAATGTTCATCATTTTCGTGAGCGTCATGGCTTCAGTATCGCTCTGCGCGTCGAAACCAAAAGTGCGTACCGGTTCAAAAAGCTCCTTCGTCGAGGACGCTTTCCTCATAAGTTTAACTTCATAGCGTGACATCAGCATTCTCCACTATCGCGGTTGATGAGGCTCCTCGCCGACAATTGCGCCATTATACCACAACGGAGGCGGAAAAGACTCCTGCCCCCGTTGCCGGTAGTGTCCTAATTTGACGGACGCCCTATTTCTTCGCCCAGATCACGAGTTTTTCGTCCCCGCATCTAGAACATGCTGCCGTCTGCCTCCGAAAACTCGACGATGTAGCGAGCGCGCTGGTTGCCTGTTGGGCCTGTTGACGACGCGCCAGTCGAAGACTGTCTTTCAAGCAGTCGTCACAGAACGCAGCCCCTTTGTGGTCGGTCAGGAACGTGCTGATTCGCTCGGGGACGGTCATATCTTCCTCCCTTTAGTATCTCGATGCTCCGCCACGATAGCGGCCCTTACCCCCGCTTCACGCGGCTCACAAACGCTTTCAGCAAGAAGATCGAAAACCTACAGGCTGCGGTGGCCTTGCACTTCGCGCATTACAATTTCGTCCGGGTGCATAAGACCCTTAGGACTGCCCCGGCGATGGCGGCAGGGGTTGAAAATCGGCTATGGTCGCTTGAGGAATTGGTCGAAAGAACTTCAAGATGACCCTTGATATAGCTACGCACATTTGCTCTGTGGAACACGGAGTTCAATTTGCGTCGGCGGCGTTCGCGCTTATCGCTGCCTTTTTGTGGTTGCGAGCATCGCGCGCGAAGGTTGCCCCTCCGATTACTCCTGGGAGGATCACTGTCGGATCGGAAGGCGTCGTTATTCCCGACTTACAGGCTTTAATGGAAGCCGTGAAAAAGCAAAGCAAGCTTAATGCAAGGGCTGCCCTATTCGCTTTTCTTGCGGCCCTGTGCCAAGTCCCGCTAGCTTTCGCGCCCGCTTGTTGGAGCGGGTCTCCTTGGTTCGGTTGAAATTAGGACACTACCCCTTTGCCGCTATCTTGGGCGGTACCAACCAGCCTAGGAGCGGAGATCGAGCGGCAGAAGCAGCACTCGCTCATGACGCAAACGAAGAAGCTGGGCGCGACGGTTAAGTAGGGCAGGGCGGCGCGCCGCCGCCGGCTCATGTGTTCCCATTTTGTTCTTGACTCTGTCCGGATCGATATGCTATGAAAAGCGCATCATCCAGAGAACCCGGCGGGAGCCTCCAGCTCCACCGGGTTTTTCTTTGGCCGTAATCGCTGAACTAATCTCGTCGTCCCCGCGAAAGCGGGGACCCAGGGCGACTCAGCGCCGGCCCTGGATTCCCGCGTTCGCGGGAATGACATTTAAAAAGCGATCGCCGCGCGAATAAATTTCGTGGCCGATACATCCGGCGGAACCGCTCGCTCGGATGGCCGTTTACCGTGATGCCAGATAACCCCGTCATCGGGGGAATGTCGGTTCAACCCATCACGGGAGTTATCGAATGCAGAATAAATTTCGGTTCACGATCGGCGCCGCCGTGGTCGCGGCGGCTCTTGCGTGCGGCGGCGCGGCCCATGCGGACCCCGCCGGCGTGAAGGTCGGAACGCTCACCTGCGACGTCAGCAGCGGCTGGGGCTTCGTCTTCGGATCCTCCAAGCATCTGCATTGCACGTTCCGTCCCAACAGCGCGCATCCCGAGCATTACAGCGGCAGCATTTCCAAGTTCGGCGCCGATATCGGCTATACCGAAGGCGGCGTCCTGGTCTGGGAAGTGTTCGCCCCGGCGTCGGACGTGCGTGCCGGCGCGCTGGCAGGCCATTACGCGGGCGTGACCGCCGGCGCGACGGTCGGAGTCGGTGCCAGCGCAAACGTGCTGATCGGCGGTCTCGGCAGGTCCGTCGCTCTTCAGCCGCTGAGCTTCCAAGGCAATGAGGGCCTCAATGTCGCGGCGGGTATCGGCCAGATCAGCCTGAAACTGGCGCCGTAACCCGGCAGCGCCATCGTCCAGAGAACCCGGCGGGAGCCTTCGGCTCCGCCGGGTTTTTTGTGGCTGTCATTTAATTCGCGCCGCACATTTTCAATGTCATGCCCGGCCTCGTGCCGGGCATCCACGTCTTTCGTTTTTGATGCGTGGATGGCCGGGTCGAGCCCGGCCATGACGAAAAAACCGCCGCGAGGAAATTTACGTGAATGAAATTTCCGTCACGGCGCCATCGTCCGAAGCCGCGTTCCTCGCCGCGCTCGATCTCCCCGAGCGCGCGGCGGCCTTGGCCGCGCTGGGCAGGTACGAGACTTCGGCGCTGAATCACGATTGGCGCTTCTGGGCGCGGCCGGCGCAACTGCCGCCCGACGGTGCGTGGCGCGTTTGGTTGCTCCTGGCCGGCCGCGGCTTCGGCAAGACGCGCAGCGGCGCCGAATATATCCGCGCGCGGATCGAAAGCCGCAGCGCGCGGCGCGTGGCACTGGTGGCGCCGACCGCCGCCGATGCGCGCGACGTCATGATCGAGGGCGAGAGCGGGCTCCTGTCCGTCGCGTGGGATGATTATCGGCCGGCCTACGAACCGTCGAAGCGGCGGCTGACCTGGCCGAACGGCGCCATCGCCACCTGCTTCTCGGCCGACGAGCCCGAGCGGCTGCGCGGCCCGCAGCACGATCTCGCCTGGTGCGACGAGCTGGCGGCGTGGCGCTATCCGGCCGCCTGGGACAATCTGCTGTTCGGCCTGCGCCTGGGCGCCGATCCGCGCGCGGTCGTCACCACGACGCCGAAGCCGGTGAAGCTGCTGCGCGATCTGCTGGCGACGCCGGGAACGGCCGTGACGCGCGGCGCGACCTGCGAGAACCAGGTCAATCTGGCGCCGGGGTTCCTCTCCTCGGTGGTGCGGCGCTATCAAGGCACGCGGCTCGGCCGCCAGGAATTGGACGCCGAGCTGCTCGACGATATTCCGGGCGCGCTGTGGTCGCGCGACGCGATCGAGGCGGCGCGGGTCAAGGCGGCGCCGGAGCTCCGCCGCATCGTCGTCGCCATCGATCCGGCGGTGAGCTCGGGCGAGGGCGCCGACGAGACCGGCATCGTCGTGGCGGGCAGCGGTCCCGACGGCCACGCCTATGTGCTGGACGATCTCTCGGGCCGGATGAGCCCGCGGCAATGGGCGCTGCGCGCCGTCGCCGCCTATAAGAAGCACCAAGCCGACCGCATCGTCGCCGAGATCAACAACGGCGGCGAGATGGTCGAGGCGACGCTGCGCGCGGTCGAAGCGACGGCGTCGTTCAAGGCGCTGCGCGCGTCGCGCGGCAAGGCGATCCGCGCCGAGCCGGTCGCCGCGTTCTACGAGCAGGGCAAGGTCCATCACGTCGGCTGCTTCCCCGCGCTCGAGGACCAGCTCTGCGGCTTCACCGCCGATTTCGACCGCGCGCGCGGCGCGGCCTCGCCCGACCGGCTCGACGCGCTGGTCTGGGCGCTGACCGAGCTGATGGGCGGCGATGCCGCGATCATCGACTATTACCGCGGCCTGAGCGATTGCCAGTGAACGAACGTGGCCACCACGGAGGCGCGGAGGACACAGAGTCTCCGTCATCGCGAGGCGCGCACGCGACGAAGCGATCAAGAAAATTCAAGTCGACTGGATTGCTTCGCGCCTCAACGGCGCTCGCAATGACGTCTCCGTGTTCTTCGTGTCTCCGTGGTGAACCTCTGTCTGGCGCCGTGCGATTAAACCGCGCCCGTCAATGAAATGACTCACAGCGAGCCATGGCTTCAATGACCGAAACGCAACCCACCGCGACGCCGATCGCCGAGGGCATCGTCGCCCGCGTCGCGCGCGGCCTCGGCTATATCGCCACCGGCCGCCGGCAGGATTGGTTCGGGCCGCTCGAGCCGATGGCGCCGCAGGCGCCGCCCGAGGTGGCCGGCCGCCAGTTCGACTATCCCTCGGGCTACAATCTCGTCCAGCGGCCGCGCGCCTATGAGGGCACCGGCTTCGCCGAGCTGCGCGCGCTCGCCGATTCCTACGATCTGATCCGCCTGGTGATCGAGACGCGGAAAGACCAGATGGAGCGGCTGTCGTGGTCGATCCGGCCGCGCGACCGGAATGCGGGAGCCAAGGCCGATCCGCGCGTGGCGGCGATAGCGGCGTTCCTGGCGCGGCCCGACGGAACCCATTGGTGGCCGACCTGGCTGCGCATGGTGCTGGAAGATCTGCTGGTGATCGACGCGCCGGCGCTTTACCTGCGGCGCGACCGCGCCGGGCGCTTGGCGGCGCTCGAGCCGCTCGACGGCGCCACGGTGAAGCGGATCATCGACGATTACGGCCGCACCCCGGCGGCGCCGGCGCCCGCCTATCAGCAGATTCTGAAGGGGCTGCCGGCGGTCGATTACACGACAGAGGAGCTGCTTTATCTGCCGCGCAACCCGCGCGTTCACAAGATCTACGGCTTCTCGCCCGTGGAGCAGGTGCAGATGACGGTCAACATCGCGCTGCGCCGCCAGATCTATCAGCTGCAATATTATACCGAAGGCAATATCCCGGAGGCGCTGATCGGCGTGCCCGAGAGCTGGAACCCGGACCAGATCCGCCAGTTCCAAGCCTATTGGGACAGCCTGCTCGAAGGCAACAGCGCCGAGCGGCGCCACGCGAAGTTCGTGCCGGGCGGCGTCGCCAAGACTTTCATTCCAACGCGCGAGCCGGTGCTGAAGGATCCGTTCGACGAATGGCTGGCGCGCATCGTCTGCTTCGCCTTCTCGGTCTCGCCGCAGCCCTTTGTGACGCAGGTCAACCGCGCCACGGCCAAGACGGCGCAGGACACCGCCCTGGCCGAGGGCCTGCTGCCGCTGAAGAACTGGGTGAAGCAGCTCGTCGACGGCGTGATCGTGGCGGAGTTCGCCTCGCCCGATCTGGAATTCGCGTGGCGGGGCGATGCCGCGTCCGATCCGGCGGAAGCCGCCGCGATCGCCACCGATTACGTCAAGACCGGCATCAAATCGGTGAACGAGGTCAGGGCCGAGCTCGGCCTCGACCCGGTGCCGGGCGGCGATCAGCCGATGATCGTCACGCCGCACGGGCCGGTGGCGCTCGGCGTCGCACCCGCAGCAGCCGGCGCTGAAAAGTTGCTGCGCTTCAACCCGAACCATTACGGCCCCGGCCCGCAAGGCGGCCAGTTCGCGCCCGCGGGCGAGGGCGGCGCCGCCGGCGCGACCGACAATGCGGGTAATGGGCCGACACAGGTTGCGCAGAACGGGGAAGAAGACGAACGCGAAGAGGCGGGAGGTCCTCTCGATCCCGTCCGCCAGGCGCTCTTTAATGCCGAGCAGGCGAAGTTGCGCGCGCTCGACCCGTCGAATTCGCAGGCCGCATCGCTAGCGGGTCCAAACTGGACGCCGAAAGATCAAGACCTGCGGTATGTGCAGGACGCGCTCAATCGAGCCATCGAAGACCAAGCGGCGCGTGCCGCCGCATACGCTTACCCGAAGCACGTTGTTGGTCGGAACGAATTTCCTGGAATTGGCAGCGAAGTGGAATTGCAGAGTCTGGCGCAAGATGTTATGAAGCAATCCATCGCACAACCCGGGCGCAACGGGCGCGTTATATTTTATCAACCCTCGACGAATACCTTGGTTATCGCAAACCCGGACAATCCGGCGGATGCGAATATCTTTAGGCCCACCGATGGGCAGCGTTATGTCGATCGCTTACTTCGCGCCAAATGAAAAACGGGAATCTCATGCAAATCACGAAACAACCGAACGGCGACGTCGCTATGAGCTTGAATCTGGACGAACTGAATTGGCTCGGACAAGCCCTTAACGAATGTTGCCATGGCTTTCCCATGCAGGATTTCCACGCGCGGATCGGTGTCGATCGGAACGTCGCCGTGAAGCTGCTCGACCAAATCGTCGCCATGTATCCCTCAACGATCAGCAGCGGCGCTTGAACATGCAAATCGTAAAAACCGGCGACGAGAAGTTTCACGTCATGATCGCGCCCGCCGAAGGTGGCATCTTCATTAATTGCATGAACGAGGCGGAGAAGGCGCTCGGGGCTCGGGCATTTCCTTCTCGCTTTGGTGGAAAGTTTGACGAAGTGAAGGCGCTTTTTTCCGCGATCGAAGCCGCGCTGAAATAGGGTAACTGCGCCGAGCCGAGTACCCAGGAAATCATGCAGATCACCAAACGTCCCGGCGGTACAATCGAAATGAGCATGACGGAAACCGAATTGGAAGGTATTGCCCAATCTTTCAATGAGGTCTGTAACGGCTTTACCGTTCACGACTTTGAAAAAGCCATCGGTGCCGATGAGAACACGGTCATGCACCTCCTGAATCAGTTCCGTCCAAGGCACCGTTCAGAGCTTTCGCCATTGGCTATTCCGGTTCATCTAACTGTCGCGATATCGGGCGAAAACAAGTTCACTGTGGAAATGGCGCCGAATGAAGGGCGGATCATTATCAATTGTCTGAACGAGACACTCAGAGAAATTCGACCGTCGGAATACCAGACGCGAATGGGGATCGGTTTCGGGGTCGAAAAGGCAACGCAAATTATTTCTGGCATCGAAGCCGCGCTGAAGTAGGCCTCATTACGCCTTCTCGGTCTTACCGCAGTCTTTCGTGGCGCGGGTCGAAGTCAAGGTGACCTATGCATGTAAGTAAACGCGCCGACGGGAAGATCGAGATTGACGTAACGTCATTCGAGCTTAGCCGGCTGTGCCAATGTCTCAACGAATGCTGCCATGGCTTTCGCATGACCGATTTCCCGGCGCAGATCGGCGCCGAAAAGCCGGAAGTGGTCCGGCTTCTCGACCAGATGCTTTCGATGTATCCGGAGCCTCGGTAATTATGGATATTGTCAAAACTGCGGACGACGGCTTCCGGTTGGCGCTGAGCTCGGATGAAGGCCGCGTTTTCGTCAACTGCATCTACGAAGCGACAAGAGCTTTGGGAAAGCGAGACTTTGCGATCCGAGTGGGAGGTACGACCGACGAAGTCGGCGCGCTTTCTTCCGCGATTGAAGCCGCGCTGAAGTAGACAAAGCGGGCAAGACAATGGCCAGCCTATTCATGATTCTATTCGAACGCCAGCTCCCGTCCGGAAGCGACGAGGAGAAAATCCTGGGCATTTATTCGACCGAGAAGAAGGCGGAGGAAGCGCTGGCGCGTTTCAAGCTGAAGCCCGCGTTCAAGGGGTTTCCCGATGGTTTCGACATGGGGCCCTTCACGCTCGACGAGACCTATTGGCAGGAAGGCTTCATCGACATCCGACACGAAGATATGTGATTTTCGGGAATTAGGCCGTTTCCTTTACGAGAAGCACCAGGAAGCCAAGATGAATATCGTCTACGCCGTATGGCATCTTCGCAACGATCCCGACGGCTTTCGCCATGACACACGGATCGGAGTTTATTCGTCACGGCGGAATGCCGAGGCGGGAATCGCTAAAGTGCGCGATCAACCGGGATTCAAGGAACGCCCGGACGGCTTCCGTATCGAGGAAATGACGATCGACCAGGATTACGGCTAAAGCCTTCGGACAGGATCAAACCACCAGGGCGCCTTCGGGCGCCCTTTTCATTTGGAGACAATGCCCATGAGACTTTTCGTACCCCTCGCCAAGTTCGACGAGGAGAAGCGCCTCGCCATCGGCTACGCCTCGACCCCGGCGCTCGACAGCCAGGGCGAGATCGTCAAGCGCGAGGCGGTCGAGGCGGCGCTGCCCGACTACATGCGCTTCGCCAACATCCGCGAGATGCACCAGCCTTCCGCCGTCGGCGTGGCGCAGGAGGCGGGTCTCGACGAGCGCGGCTTGCGCATCGCCGCCAAGGTGGTCGACGACGACGCCTGGGAGAAGGTGAAGCAGGGCGTCTATAAGGGTTTCTCGATCGGCGGCCGCGTCACGGCGCGCGATCCCGGCAACCGCAAGATCATCACCGGCCTCGAGCTCAACGAGATCAGCCTGGTGGACCGGCCGGCCAATCCCGAGGCGACGATCGACCTCTACAAGAGGGACGATGTGCTCGCCAAGGAAGGCCTCGTCAAGGAAGGTCGGCGCAACAACGCCGCCGACCAGGAGCGCATTCAGGCAATGCACGACAATTCGGTCGAGCTCGGCGCCGATTGCGCGCCGGCACCGCCCGATCAATCCGCGACGGCGGATGACGCCGTCGGCCTCGCCCGGCGCATCGACGATCTCGCCAAGGCGGTCGCGGCGCAGGGCGAGCTCCTGAGGCAGCTCGCCGCCCAGCCGGCGCCGGCCAAGTACCAGCTGCGGACGGTCGAGAAGGGCGAGGACGGCGTGGAAAAGCGCGACGACCAGCCCAAGACCGCGCTCGACGCCATCCGCAAGTCGCAGCAGAACCCGATCCGCGTGGGGTTCTTCTAGCCTCCACCGCCCCTAACCCCAACCCGCGTCTCCCGACCGTGCCGGCAAACCGCCGGCGGCGGCGCGACGCCTTTTCCCCAGGAGCAAGACCCGATGACCGGTAAGACCCAAGACACGCTCGCCGCCTTCAAGGCGGCGCAGAAATCGCCGATCGACGACCCCGCCTTCGCCGGCTTGCTGGCCAAGAGCAGCACCTTCAGCGAAAGCGGCTCGCCGACTTCGGGCCTGACCTTCTTCGACCTCGAGGCGGGCGCCAAGCTGCTCTATCCGGTGCTGACGCCGCTCCGCAACGACATCCCGCGCGCCACCGGCAAAGGCGGCATCCAGGCCAATTGGAAGGCGATCACCGGCATCAACACCTCGTCGGTGCGCGCCGGCATCTCGCCGGGCAATCGCGGCGGCGTCATCGCCGTGACGACGCAGGATTACAACGCCGTCTACAAGGGCATCGGCCTCGAGGCCAATGTCGATTTCGAGGCGGTCTATGCCGGTCAGGGCTTCGACGATCTCCGCGCGCTGGCGGCGCAGACGCTGTTGGAATCGCTCATGCTGCAGGAGGAGCAGATCATCCTCGGCGGCAACGGCTCGCTGGCGCTCGGCACGACGCCGACGCCGTCGCTCGCCGCGTCGTCCTCGGGCGGCTCGCTCGCCACGGCCACGCTGTCCGTCGTCGCGGTCGCCTTGACCCTCGACGGCTTCCTCAACGCGTCGCTGGCGGGCGGCATTCCGGCGGCGGTGTCGCGCACCAATGCCGACGGCTCCTCCGACAGCTTCGGCGGCGGCTCGGCGCAGAAATCCGCCAACGCCACGGTCTCGGTCACCGGCCCCGCGGGCTCGGTCGCGGCGAGCGTGACAGCGGTGCGCGGCGCGGTCGGCTATGCCTGGTTCTGGGGCGCGGCCGGTTCGGAGGCGCTCGGCGCCATCACCGGCATCAACAGCGTCTCGATCCAGGCGGCGGCTGCCGGCACGCAGACCGCGTCGTCGCTGCCGTCCGCGGACAACAGCGTCAACGCGCTGGTCTTCGACGGACTTTTGACGCAGTGCTTCCGTTCGTCGCTCAACGCCTATTACGCGGCGCAGCCGACCGGCACCGCGGGTTTGGGCACGCCGCTCACCGCCGACAGCGACGGCGGCATCGTCGAATTCGACGCCGCGCTCAAATCCTTCTGGGACAATTACCGCCTGACGCCGACGGCGATCTATGTCTCGTCGCAGGAGATGCTCAACATCCACAAGAAGATCCTGCAGGGCGGCGCCACCACCGCCGCGCGCTTCGTCTTCTCGGCCGACCAGGGCGCCGTGCTCGGCGGCGTCATGGTGCGGAGCTACCTCAACAAGTTCAGCATGGCCGGGCCGACGGAAATCCCGATCAAGCTGCACCCCAACATGCCGGGCGGCACGGTGCTGTTCTTCACCAAGACCTTGCCCTATCCGCTGTCGAACGTGCCCAACACGGTGCAGCTCCGCACCAGGCGCGACTACTACCAGGTCGAGTGGCCGCTGCGCGCGCGGCGCTACGAATACGGCGTCTATGCCGACGAGGTGCTGCAGAACTACGCACCCTTCGCCTTCGGCGCCATCACCAACATCGGCAACGGCTGATGGAGCGGGCTCGGAAGGCTCGCGGCGGGATTTCCGTCGCGAGCCGCCCGCGAAGCACGGCGCATGCCATCCGGCTCAAGGCGCCGGCGGGCTGTACTGCGGTCTCGCTCGGCGGGCGGGAATATAAGGTGATCGACGGCATCATCGAGATGCCGCGAAACCTTGCAGCACACCTCCTGGACTCGCACGGCTTCACCCTGGCTGATGAATAGCTCATGGCAATCGGCGATCTCACCACCCTCGCCAACGTCAAGGCGTGGCTCTCGCCGCCCTTGACGACGACGAATGACGACGCGCTGCTGACGCGGCTGGTCACGGCGGCGAGCCAGTTCATCCAGTCCTGGCTCGGCCGCACCATCGCCGAGGCGACGTACATGGAAACGCGCGACGGGCCGGGCGGCACGCGGCTTTTCCTGCGCAACCGGCCGGTGGTGTCGGTCGCGGCGGTGACTGTGGACGGTGTCGCCGTTCCGGCATCGAGCCCGCCGCCGACCGGCGCGGGCTATCTCTTCGACGACAGCTCGCTCTATCTCGTCGGCCATGCCTTCAGCCGCGGACGGCAGAATGTGACGGTCAATTACACGGCGGGCTTCGCCGCGACGCCGCCCGAGATCGAGCAGGCCTGCATCGCGCTGGTGGCGCTGCGCTACAAGGAGCGCGACCGCATCGGCCAGGTGTCGAAGAATCTGGGCGGCGAGGTGGTGGCCTTCGCGCAGAAGGACGTGCCGGCCGACGTCGCCACCCTGCTGGCGCAATACAAGAACACGGCGCCGGCATGATCGAGATCGCCATCCCGGGCGCCGACGCGTTGAGCCTGCGGCTGCGCGAGCTGCCCGACGCGGTATCGGCGCGGCTGACCGGGACCATCGCCCGGCTGGCGCAATCGCTCTATGCCCGCGTCGAGGAGAACCTTTCGGGCGCGGTATTGAAGTCGCGCTCCGGCAATCTGGCGCGCGCCATCGAGCAGAACGTGGACGGCCTGACCGCTTCGGTGAGCGTCGACGGCGCCGCCGCGCCCTATGCCGCGGCGCAGGAATTCGGCGCGACCATTCCGGCGCATCTCATCGCCGCCAAAAACGCGCGCTCCTTGGTCTTTCTCGTCGGCGGCAGGCGGGTCTTCGCGCGCAGCGTCCAGTTCCCCGGCGCGCAATTGCCGGCGCGGTCCTTCCTGCGATCGGCGCTCGCCGATCTCGCCGCCGAGGCCGAGAACGCGATTGCCGCAACCGTCGCCGAGGCGCTGCCATGAACCGCGAGCCGATCTACGCGGCGTTGTTCGACCTGCTGTCGAACGCGGCACCCTTTGTCACCGCGAGCCGGCGCCTGCGGCATTGGAGCGATGTCGGCCCGGCCGAGCAGCCGGCGCTGTTCGTCGTCCAGAAGAGCGAAACCGCCGAGCGCCGCAACGGTCTGCCGCCGAAATGGCGCGCGCTGGTCGATGTCTACGTCTATGCCCATGCGCCCGACGAGGCGGCGGCGCCGTCGATCGTGCTGAACCCGCTGCTCGACGCGGTCGAGGCCGCGCTGGCGCCGAAAGATTCGGGCGCGGTGCAAACCCTGGGCGGCCTGGTCTCGCACGCAACGATCGTTGGCCGGATCGAGACCGACGAGGGCGTCCTCGGCGGCCAGAGCGTGGCGATCGTGCCGGTGGAAATTTTGGTCGCGGGCTAGGACGGGCAAGGCGGCGAAGCGGGACGCGATGATCGAAGCCTTTCACCATGTCTGGCGCCTGTGCGAAGGCGGTCCCGGCGGGCTTGCCGGCGCCAGAGACTTGTTCGACTATCTGCGGGTCGGTGGAGTCGTTCACCAGGAGACCGATGGGCGGACGGTTGTTCAGTTTCCGGGAGACAGGTACATCACGTTTCGGTCGGTATCGAGCAGCGGACCGCCTGCAATCGAGATCAATTTCCCGGAATTGTCTATGAAGCTGCATTTTCTCGGGGACTGAGCGATGAGGCCGCTGGATACGGTTATCGATAGCTTCGTTAAAGAGGCTCAGCGCGATTACGTGTCGCTACCGCTCCTTGTTTATGCAGCAAAAGTAGATCTCGGCGCACACACTCCGGATGAACTCCGCAAGGCGACGCTCGGCCTCGTTGGTCGGCTCTACGACAAGGGCCTGCGCCCCGGTGATTACGATGACGAACCATTTAAGCCGTGGCTGGATGAAGGACGCCAGGCGGCGCTGGCTCGGATCGAGCGGGAATGGATCGCGTTCGGCAAGGTGCCCAATCTCGGCCACTCGATCTGCTGGTTCGAGCTAAAGCGAGATTGATCTATCGGGCGGTGTTCGCCCGATCTCTACAAATCACATTCTGACTCCCGCGCCAGCGGCCGCTTCGGCCGCCGTGTTCGATTCACGCCGTTTTTTCGACCTGAAAAACCCCAAGAGGATTTGACCGATGGCAATCTATTCCTTCGGCTCCGGCGTCTTGCTGGGCCAGCGCACCGACGTCGCCAACGCGACGCCGGTCAATTTCGGCCTGGTGCAGGAGGTGCAGCTCGACCTGCAATTCACCACCAAGGAGCTTTACGGCCAGTACCAGTTTCCGCTCGCCATCGCGCGCGGCCAGGCCAAGGCGCAGGCCAAGGCCAAGCTGGCGCAGGTCTCGGGCCTCGCCTTCAATGCGCTGTTCTTCGGCCAGAGCCTCACGAGCGGCGAGCTCGCCACGTCTTACGGCGAGGTCGGAACCGTGCCCGGCTCGCCGGCCTATACGGTGACGGCGGCGAACGCCGCGTCCTTCGTCGACGATTACGGCGTCGTCTATGCCGCGAGCGGCCTGCCGCTGGCCAAGGTGGCGTCGAGCCCGGCCGCCGGCCAATACAGCGAATCCGCCGGCGTCTACAGCTTCGCCGCGGCCGATGCGGGCAAGGCGGTGCTGCTCTCCTATACCTATACTATGAGCGGCACCGGCCAGATGCTGACCCTGGCCAATCCGCTGCTCGGCACGACGCCCACATTCCAGACGCAGCTCTACACCAGCTTCCAGGGCAAGCCGGTGAATTTGAAGCTGTTCAACTGCGTCTCGTCGAAGCTCGCCTTTGCCACCAAGCTCGAGGATTTCGTCATTCCCGAACTCGATTTCGACGTCTTCGCCAACGCCGCCGGCAATGTGCTGGCGTGGTCCTTCGCGGAGGTGTCGTGACCCTTCTGACACTCGGCGGCCGCGACTACGCCATCCGGCCGCTCACCCTGGGCCAGCTGCGCAGCGTGCTGCCGGCGTTCAGCCGCGCGGCGCGGCTCGACGGCGAAGGCAGCATCGACGCCGCGATCGACATCCTGGCGGCGGCGCTGGCGCGCGATCATGCCGGCCTCGACCGCGCGGCGTTGCTCGAGATGGAGATCCTGCCCGCCGAGCTGGCGTCGGCGGTGGCGCGCATCGCGCGACTGAGCGGCCTGGTCGCGCCGGAGCCCGAAACGGGGGAAGCACCGGCGGGGAGGTGAATTGGGGCGCGCTCTACGCCCTCGTCGCGACGGCCTGCGGCTATACCTGGCCGGAGATCGACGCGATGACCCTTCCCGCCATCGGCGATCTCGTCGCGTATTGGAAGCTGCATCCGCCGGCGCATCTGCTTCTGGCCGCGGCCTACGGCTTCAAGCCGAAGCCGGCGGCGCCGCGCGCCGATTTCGCCGAGCTCGCCGCGTTGGCGCCAGGCGGCGTGTTCAGTGCGCGTGGAGAAGGAGCGAAGAATTAGGTCATAGTAACGGAACGACGCCGTCATTGCGCTCGATATTCCCACATGCAACCTTATTGGAATAATCGATTGGATTATTCCATGAGTATTCGCAGCTGGATCGTCGAGAAAAGCCGTATTTGGCTTGAGCCTTCAATCAGGACGATCGTCTATGTCGTGATTGCGGCATGGGTCGTCACGGTCATTGTCTGGATCGCTTGGGCTTTGAAAGGGATGTCGGGCAACGAGCATGTCTTGCTCGACGTGTTTGCGGCATGGACCGGTGAATTGCTTTTCTTCACGATTGTCGGGTTCGTCGTGGCGGCTGTCGGGTTGCATAATCCGGCGCAGGAACCTCTCTCGCAAAGAATCCGGATTCTTTACGGCACGCCCGATGTGCCGGAATTCGCGCTCCAATATAACGCGGGCCAACTCAGGAAATTGGCCGCCTACTCGCCGACCGCGAATCGTTCGATTACGATCGAGGAATATAATGCGGGATACGCGGCTTATAAGGTCCGGGTGGCGTCCGAATATACGATCAAGAACATGCTTCGTGATGCGTCGTATGAAGATGTGATCAGTGTCAATTTCGCGCCCGACAGGTTCGACAATCCGCCGCCGGAAGTCGGCCGGTTAAGGTCGGTTAGAATAGGCACCCAAGAAAGACTGAGAGGGCCGATAGCGATCGACCCCGCAGGCTATAACTCCACGTTTCCCATTACCATTCCGCCCAACGAAACGAGCAGCATTACCGTCGAGTACACGATGTGGTGGAAGGTCGGGGAAGAGCAATCCATGGTTCCGCAACGGCTGGTGGAACATTTCTCGATGGTAATCGTCAGCGACGTCGAATCGGCGGTTCGCATCGATAAGGGGGTCACGGGCGGGATCGTCGATCTTGTTTACCATGCGCCGCATCGATTCGCCGAGGTAAGAACCGTATCACCCCAGGAATCGCTCTTTTCTTTCAAGCTGTTGCTGCCTCTTTAGGGGCTTGGAAAGAGCGGCCTTTTATCCTATATTACTGACAGCCTCACAAACCCCAAGGAGTGCATCCATGACATGGGGAGTAGAACGGACCGGCTGAGCCGTCCGTCGCGAGTTATCCAAAACCCCCGGTCATCGCGCCGGGGGTTTTTCGTTTCCTGCCTTTTCACCAATCAAATCTTTTTCGTCCGCTCGATCACAGTGGCGTTACAGCGCCACTGGCGGTTTCGCGCGCTCGTATCCAGCGAGGATCAGACATGGACGACACCGATCTCACCATCCGGATCGCCGCCGCTTCGTTCGATCCGCAATCGAACATAGCCAAGGTGAGGCAGCCGGTGGCTCAGGCCTTCGTGCAAATCCTCGCCGCCCTGGCGCCGGGCGGGGTGCTGGATACGCGCTAGACTGCTTTCGGTCGGCGGATGCCGGCACATGCCGTGCCGGCATCGCCGTCAGCGGACAATCGTCAATCGCATTGCGGATAGCACAATTCGTGCTGGCCGTAGGGGTCGCTCCATGCTTCCCAGTTCATCGTGCAACCCAAGGCGTGAAGCTGGTCGTTCTGGCGGGCTTTGGCGTCCGGCGTAAGCTGCATCAGCTCGACTTTGGTTTTTCCGGCCTTGGGCTCGGACGACATGGCGCTGAACGCCGCTTGCTGGCGTTGGCTGACCGGTATCGTGATTTCCGGCGTCCCCGCGCGCTTCGCCTGCTCGATCGACTGGCGTTGCGACGGCGTGAAGACCGGCGCGATCTTCAAGGCGTCGAGCGCCGCTTGTTCCGGGCGTTGGCCGGTCGGGCGCATTTCGACCTGAATCTTGTAGCGCCGCGCCGTGCAGGTATTCGCGCCGCGATGAGCGCCGCAATCCATCGCGTAAAAGTCGCGAAACTCGATGGCATAATCCGGCGTGACGGTGACCTTGAATCCGTCGGGCGTCGTCTTGGGCCAGACGACCTTCGTGGTGGTCACGGCAAAGCCGTAGTTCGTCTTCACCCAATTCGCCTGATCCGGCGTCAGCTGCACCACGACCGGCTTTTCGCCTTTTGCCATGGCGGCGCCGATCATGGCGACCTGTTCCGCACTCGGCTTGAATTCGATCTGAAGATGCTTGACCCAAACCCACTGGCTTTTGGGCGCGGCGGTGGATTGCGCCTCGGCCCGCAAGACCCAATTCGGTAAAGCGCAAAAAACGGCGGCGACTGCCGCGGCGCGAACGATTGCAGTTACTTTCATGAATCCCTCCCGCGTCCTTTGTTGAATTTCCCCGCGCCCGAACGATCAGGCGCATCCAACCTATGCACCCGTCATGCTTGCATAGGATTTGATTTCTCACAACTTCGCCGTACACGGGCCTCGTCATGGACGACACAAATCTCACCATCCGGATCGCCGCCGACCCGTCCGATCTGCAAGCGGGCCTGGCCGAGGCGGCGCAGGCGGCGGACCAGGCCTTCGCCCGGATCCGCGCCGGCGGCACGCAATCGGCGACGGCGATCGACGACAGCTGGTCCAATGCCGGCGACGGCTTGACCAAGACGCAGCAGAAGGTCGCCGCCTCGTGGATGGCGACGTTTCGCCCGATCACCCAGGCCTTCGACCGCTCCGTCGCGGGCATGATCCTGGGCACGACCACCTGGCAGAAGGCGGTGCAGCGCATCGGCCAGAGCATCATCGCCGAGGAATTGAACGCCGCGCTCAAGATCGCCACCAACTGGGCGGCGACCGAGTTGGCCAAGACGACGGCGACCCAGGCGGGCGCCACGGCGCGCGGCGCGGCGGATTCCGCGAGCCAGACCGGCTTCCTCGCCAAGGTCGCGCAAATGCTGGCGCAATGGCTCGGCCTCGAGACCACGAAGACGAGCGCGACGACCGCCGGCGATGCGGCGCGGACGGCCAGCGACACCGCCGCCGGGGCCGCCGGCATGGCCGGGATGGCGGCGCGCGGCTTCGCGCAGATCCAGATCGACGCCGCGGTTGCCGCGGCCGGCGCGATGGCGGCCACCGCCGCGATCCCGTTCGTCGGGCCCGAATTGGCGCCCGCGGCGGCGGCCGCGACCTATGCCGAAACCATCGGCTGGGCGGCGGGGCTGGGCGGCGGCGTGTTCGCCGCTGCCGGCGGCATGTGGGAGGTGCCGGGCACCATCCTCTCCGTGCTGCATCCGCAGGAGAGCGTCATCCCCGCCGCAATCGCCGATCCGATGCGCGATTTCTTTTCGGGCGGCGGCAAGGATTCCGGCGCCGCGCCGGCCAGCGGCGACAGCTACAGCATCACCATCCAGGCGATCGACACCCAGACCGGCGCGCAGTTTCTCAAGAACAACATGCGCGCCATCGCCCAGGGCCTGGCGGCCGAGATGCGCAACTTCAACCCGCATCTGACCACCGCCTGAAGCCATGACCGAACCGGTTTTTCCCGCGCTGGCCGGTCTCGGCTGGTCGGCGACGCGCACGCCGCTGTGGAAGACGCGGGTGCAGCAGGCGATCTCCGGCAAGGAGACGCGCATCGCCGATTGGAGCTACCCGGCCTATCGCTGGACTCTGACCTTCGATTTCCTGCGCAGCGACCCGGCCGCTGCCGAGCTGCAATCGCTGTTCGGGTTCTTCAACGCGCGCCAGGGCGCCTTCGGCACGTTTCTTTACGCCGATGCCGACGACAATTCCGTCGCGGGCCAGGCGCTGGGCTCCGGCGACGGCGCGACCACGGCGTTTCAACTCGTGCGCGGCTTCGGCGGCTTCGTCGAGCCGGTGTTGGCGCCCAACACTATGAGCGCGGTCTATCTCGCCGGCACGGCGCAGCATTCATCGGCCTATTCGGTCGATGCAGCGACGGGGATTCTGACCTTCACCGGCGCACCCGCCTCGGGCGCCGCGGTGACGGCGGATTTCACCTATCGCTTCCGCTGCCGCTTCGCCGCGGACAGCCTCGATTTCGAGAAGTTCATGGCGGCGCTCTATCGCGCGAAAAAAGTCAGCTTTCTTTCCCTCAAATAGGAACGCGTTAGGGGCCGCCACACCAACCCAGCTCGCGCGGCCGGGTTGGCGGGCGGCGGCCGCGCGAGCGAACATGACATGAAGCCTGCTTCGAGCGCGCTCAAGGCGCTGCTGGCGAGCCGGCAGTTCCACGTCGCCGATCTCTACACCTTCGCGCTCGCCGGCGGCGGCATTTTGCGCTATTGCGGCGGCGACCGCGACGTGACGGCGAACGGTTTCCTCTACCCCGCCGGCGGCGGCACCGGCCCCTATTTCGACCGCCGGGACAACAAGGCGAAGTGCCACTGGAAGATCGGCGTCGCGGTCGACCAGCTGGTCTTCGACGTGCTGCCGGGCAATGCGACGGTGCTGGGCGAGAATTTCCTCGCCGCGGTGCTGCAGGGCGTCTTCGACGGCGCCGAGCTGACGCTCGAGCGCGCCTTCATGGGCGCCTATGGCGATACCTCGGCCGGCACCGTGATTCTCTTTGCCGGGCGCGTCGCCGACATCGATTGCGGCCGGTCGCTCGCGAGCTTCACCGTCAACAGCCATCTGGAGCTTTTGAACATCAGCCTGCCGCGCAATCTCTGGCAGGCGAGCTGCGTCAACAATCTGGGCGACACCTCTTGCACGGTCGATCTTTCGGGCTACGCGGTGAGCGGCGCGGCGGCGACGGGCTCGACCGCGGGCGCGGTTGCCGCGAGCCTCGGCAATGCCACCGGCTATTTCGACCTCGGCAAGATCATTTTCACCGGCGGCGCCAATGCCGGGCTGTGGCGCGGCGTGAAGGCGTGGGTCGCGGGCAGCGGGGGTGCGGCGGGCACGGTCAGCCTGTTGGCGCCGTTCCCCACCGCGCCGGCGGCGGACGACGGATTCACCATCTATCCGGGCTGCGACAAGAGTCTGGGCGCGAACGGTTGTCCCAAATTCTCGAACACCGCGCATTTCCGCGGCTTCCCCTATGTGCCGACGCCCGAAACGGCGGTGTGACGATGATTGGCAACTCGACGTTGGCCTGCACTGAAGCGGGCGTCTTCGTTTGGCCAGGGTTCGCGCTCGTCGAGCGCCGCGGCGCGTCTTTCGTCCGGCGTTCCGAACGCGACGTTTGCAATCTTGTCGGCTTGTTTTATTCGACGCAAAATGCCGAATACGGAGGACAAAGTCCTCGAGACTACCTACGTGGGAAGACCTTCGAAGAGCAGTATCAATTTGGTTTGCGCGTTCTAAGGGATCATGGCGTACTGAAATGAAGCACTCAGATCTATCGGTACTCAGCAATGAAGTCTTAGTTGCGCGATTCCGCGATACGGCGCTCGAGGAAAACGAGGCGCTGCTCGATAGCGATATTGCCACGGTCAACCGGCTCGTAGAGGAACGGATGGCGATCGATGCGGAGCTTCGGGTGCGCGGCACTGAGGCACGAAAGGCCTTGTTGATTCTCCTCGACGATGATGATTGGCGCGTGCGTTTCGAAGCCGCAAGGATGTGCTTGGCCGTTGCTCCGGAAAGAGCGTTGACGGTGATTAAGGAAGTCAAGGCATCGGAGTACATGCCGGTGGCCGCGGAAGCGAGCGCGACGCTGCGAAATCTCGCAGATGGAATCTTTAAGCCGACCTGATTCGGGCCGCCTTCCGGGCGGCATTTTATTCAACTATTCAAAGCAGTCCCATGCCCGACATCGCGTCGCAACGCGCGGCGGCGATCCGTTGCGCGCGCGCCTGGCTGCGCACGCCCTATCATCATCGGGCGCGCGTCAAGGGCGCCGGCGTCGATTGCGCCATGCTGCTGGCCGAGGTTTACGCCGAGGCCGGCCTGGTGCCGGCGCTCGATATTCCGCATTACCCGCCCGACTGGCATCTGCATCGCGACAGCGAGCGCTATCTGGGGTTCGTGCGCGACCACGCCGTCGAGATCGCCGGGCCGCCGGCGCCGGGCGACATCGCGCTCTGGCGTTTCGGCCGCTGCTTCTCGCACGGCGCGATCGTCGTGCTGTGGCCCAACATCATCCACGCCTATCTCGGCCGCGGCTGCGTCTACGAGGATGCGCTCGGCGCCGAATGGCTGTCGCGCATGGGCGAGGGCAGGGACGCTCGCGCCAAGCCGCGCCCGGTCAAGTTCTTCACCCTCAAGCAATGGGCGGACGACGCAATGCACCACGGAGGCACGGAGAGCACAGAGAAACAAAAATGTTTTTCTCCGTGTTCTTCGCGTCTCCGCGGTGAGGAAATTTCCTGATGGCAGGGCTGTTCTCGACCAAGAAGCCGCAGGCGACGCAGCATCCCGCGGTCGCCGGCCTGCAAATCCAGACCTCGGCCTATGGCAAGGTCATCCCGATCGTCTACGGCACGACGCGCATCGCGCCCAATCTGATCTGGTACGGCGATTTCCAGGCGATCGCGCATCAATCGGCGCCGCCCGCCTCGGGCAAGGGCGGCGCCACCGGCGGCTCGGGCGGCTCGGGCGGCAAGGGGGGCGGGGGTGGCGGCAGCACGAGCTACACCTATAACGCCGCGATCATGCTGGGGTTGTGCGAAGGCGCGATCCAGGGCTTGGGGCAGGCCTGGTCGTCGAAGGCGCAAACCACGCCGGCGGCGCTCGGCCTTTCGGTTTTCACCGGCGCGCTCGGCCAGGGCGCCTGGGGCTATCTTGCGGCCAATCATCCGGGCGAGACGCTGGGCTACAGCGCGACCGCCTATGCCGCGGCGGCGCCCTATTTGCTCGACGGCCAGGGCCAGCTGCCGAACAACAATTTCGAGGTCATCGGGATCCACGCCAATTCGGTCGGCGGCCTGCCCGACGCCGATCCGAGCCTGGTGGTCGCCGATCTGCTGACCAATCCGCGCTACGGCGCCGGCTTTCCGAGCGCGCGGCTCGGCGATCTCTCCACCTATCAGGCCTATACGCTGGCGGCCGGGCTGCTGATCTCGCCGGGCTATGCCGAAGCGGCCCCGGCGTCGCAGATGCTCGACGACATCGCGACTCATACCAACAGCGCCTTCGTCTGGTCGGCGGGCGCGTTGACCTTGGTGCCCTATGGCGACGCGGCGCTGTCGGGCAACGGCAAGAGCTATGCGCCGCCGGCGGCGCCGGTCTACGATCTCGGCGACGACGATTTCCTGCCGAACCGGAACGCGAGCGGCGCCAGCGCGTCGATGAGCGACGATCCGGTGCTGGCGACGCGCCTGCGCGCCGCGGATTCGCTCAACGACATCAAGCTCGAATATCTCGATCGCGACAACCAGTACAACACCGCCATCGTCGAAGCCTCCGACCAGGCGACCATCGATCTCTACGGCCTGCGCGCCGGCCAGAGCCGCCAGGCGCATCTCTTTGCCGACGGCGAAGCCGCCCGGCTGTCGGCCCAGCTGCTGCTGCAGCGCCAGGCGATCCGCAACATTTTTCAGTTCACGCTCGACCAGCGCTACGTCCTGCTCGACCCGATGGACATCGTGACGCTGAGCGATGCGCGGCTCGGCCTCGACCGGCAATGGGTGCGCATCACCGAGATCACCGAAAACAACGACGGCACGTTGAGCTTCAACGCCGCGGAATATCTCGCCGGCACGGGCGCCGCCGCGACCTATGCGTTTCAGCAGGGCGCCGGCTATGCCGCGAGCTACAACGCCGATCCGGGCGATGCGCTGGCGCCGGTGATCTTCGAGGCGCCGGTGCAGATCGCGTCGAGCGGGCTCGAAATCTGGCTCGCCACCGCCGGCGGCCCGGCCTGGGGCGGCTGCGACGTTTACGTCTCGAGCGACGGCTCGACCTATAAGCTCGCCGGCCGCAAGGCGGGCCCGTCGCGCATGGGCGCGCTCGCCGTGGATTTCCCTGCCGGGGCCGATCCCGACACCGCCGACACGCTGGCGGTCGATCTGTCGGAATCGGGCGGCGCGCTGCTGTCGGGCACCCAGGCGGATGCCGATCTGGCGCACACGCTGTGCTATGTCGGCGGCGAGTTGCTGAGCTACGAGACCGCGACGCTCACCGGGGCCAATCGGTATTCGCTCGGCACCTATCTGCGGCGCGGGCTTTACGGCTCGGCGATCGGCGCGCATGCGGCGGGGACGAATTTCGTCCGGCTCGACGATGCGATCTTCACGCTGCCCTACGACAAGAGCCAGATCGGCGCGACCATCCACGTCAAGCTGGTCTCCTACAACATCTACGGCGCGGGGCAGCAGCAACTCGCCGCGGTTGCCGACCACACGCACATGATTGTCGGGCCGCCGCCGCCGGGCAACGTCAGCGGTTTTTCGGCGCAGCAGACCGGCGGGGCGGTGATCTTCAAATGGGACGAGGTGCGGGATTTCGCGCTCAAGGGCTACGACATCCTCTATGGGCCGCAGGGCGGCACGATAGCCGCCGCCCTGTTCCTGACCGAAAGCGCCCGCGGCACCGAAATGACCAACGCCGCGGTGCCGCCCGGCACCTGGACCTTCTATATCCGCGCGCGCGACGTTGCCGACCAGTTCTCGCCGGCGCCCGCGACCGCCAATCTCGTGGTGACCAACCCCAACCCGGTGATCGTCGACCGGCAGGACGCCCCGGCGTGGCTCGGCACGCTGACCGGCCTGGTGCCGCATTGGCGCGGCCTGCTGGTGCCGGATTCGACCAAGCCGGCAAGCGCGCACAGCAACGCCGAGCTGTTCGAGCAGTTCGTGCCCTATCCGGTCGCGATTTCGACCTATCAAAGCGTGGCTGTCGACACCGGCCTCGACGATACCTTGCGGGTCTGGGCCACGACCACGACGGTTTTCGGCCGCGGCCAGAGCGGCACGCCCGCACCCGGTTTCGCCATCGATACGTGGCTCACGGGCGCCGCCGACCCCGGCAGCTTTACCGCCTGGACCATCGGCACGGTGTCGATGCGCTATCTGCGCGGCGAGGCGAGTCTGGCGAATGTCGCGGGCTCCGTCGCCTGCCTTGCCGGCTTCGAGCTGGTCGCCGACCGCGCGCCCAAGATCGAGAATTCCGCGGCCAGCGTCGCCGTCGCGGCCGGCGGCACCGCGATCGTCTTTCCGTCGCCCTATCACCTGCCGCCCAACGTGCAGGTAACGCCGCTCGGCAGCACGGCCCTGACGGCAACGGCGGCAAGCATCGGCGCGACCGGCTGCACGCTCCACGTCTTCGATCATGGCGGGAGCGACGTCGGCGGAAATGTCAATTGGACGGCAACAGGCGAGTAAACCAACATGACCGTCGCGCAATTCCTGCAAACCGACTACACGACCCAGACCGGCACCGCCTATCCGCTGGCGATCGACGCCGACATCGCGGTGTTCGCCCGCCTCGGCGATAATTTTGCGCCGCGGCCGTCCAGCCCGGCGGCGATGAACGTGACGCTCGATTCGGGCCATTTCGCCACGCCATCGGGCGGACTCACCGAGGTTGCGGCGCAGACGACCGGCACGATCGCCGCGCCCGCGACGCATCCGCGCATCGACCGCATCGTGATCGACAACGCGTCGGGCGCGGTTTCGGTGGTGGGCGGCGTCGAGAGCGCGTCGCCCGTGCCGCCGGCGATCCCCGCCGGCAAGAGTCCGATCGCCCAGGCGCTGCTCCAGACCACGAGCACGGCGATCGTCGGCACGATGCTCACCGACGAGCGCGCTCTCGGTGCGCTCGGCCTTGCCTCGGGCGCGTTCACCGCCGTGGGCACCGCGGCGGCGCAGAACGTCGGGACGGCGGCGGGCAACGTCGTGCAGCTGGACGGCAGCGCGCGGCTGCCGGCGGTGGACGGTTCGCAGCTGACCGGGCTTTCGGCGGTGCCGTCGGGCGTGGTGGCGCCCTTCGCCGGATCCGCGGCGCCGTCCGGCTGGCTGCTGTGCTACGGCCAGGCGGTCAGCCGCTCGAGCTATGCCGGTCTGCTGACGGCCATCGGCACGACATTCGGCGTGGGCGACGGCTCGACCACGTTCAATATCCCCGACCTCAGGGGCCGCGCGGCCTTCGGCGCGGACGCGATGGGCGGCTCGGCGGCGAACCGCTTGGGCTCGGGCGCGACCGGCGGCATCACCGGCTCGGCTTCGCTCGGCGCCACGGGCGGCGAGCAAAAGCATACGCTGACCACGGCGGAACAAGCGAGCATGAGCGTAAGTGGGACGACTGGAAGTGTGTGTATCCCATCTGGCGGGGGCGCCTCTGGCACAGACTCAACTTTCCTATACAGCGGCGGTACTGCAACTATCAGCGGCACAGCATCCGGCGGGGGTAGCGCGCACAACGTCACGCCACCGACCCTAGTGCTCAACTACATCATCAAGACTTGATGCTAAGGCGAAATCACCGGCTATAGAGTTCGTCAAAACCGGCAAAAACGTGAATTTGACGAAAGCCGCGTTTGGCAAGATGGAGGCGAATTTTCTCATCGCGCGTGTTGTTCTCGACTGAGAGGACCTTCACGTCGAACGCGACTAAATCGAAGTCGCGCAGGATTTTCCACTCCGATCCCTCCGTATCGACTGAGAGGTAATCGACTGTTCGGGCGCTGTGCGCCTCAAGAATCTCCCGGAGCGTGCGCACCTGAATTTCATAAGTGCGGACGTTCGATCCATGCTCGCGTATCAGCCGTGCATGGTGCTCATCGAAATTGGCGCGGAGGCCGCTATACATCTTTTCATAGCCGCCAGGCATGTCCGCTTCGACGAATGCAGCGCGACCGGATCGATCCGATACCGCGCAATTCAGACAGACCGCCGACCGATTAGCCTTCAGCTTTTCGAACACCGAAGGCAGCGGTTCGATACAAATGCCACGCCAGCCATGCCGCTCGAAGAGGAGCGTGTTCGAAAACGTTACGCCGTCATAGGCCCCGACATCGACGAAGACGCCGGGCTCGGCGCGATCCTTAAAAAAGGTCTCGTACACGAACAGGTCCTGCCCATGCTGCGAGAAGGATTTGCGGTTGGATAGGGGTGACTCAGGCATCCGGGCGGATTTTTATATCAAGGACGAGGATTAAGCCAATGACGCCACGGAACCATCGGTTCATCGAAACGCACGATCAGGCGGCGCGCGCGCCACTGGAATTCGTCGCCGACCGCAAGCATGGCATCCGCGCACTCATCGACGACACCGTTTTCCTCAACATCGTACCAAATAACCAATGACGTCCAAGTGATCGCGGCACCTAGGCGCTGCTCTTCCCCCGCTGGCTACGGATCGCTGGCAGAATCTTCGCGTGCCAGTCGAGTATTTCGCGTCGCCGCTCGACTTGGCGCTTGATCATGGCCTCGGTCTCGACGCCGGGCCAAAAAGCGCGCTGCCGCAAATGAGCAAGCTTGCGATTGAGATACACCGGGTAAAACCAGGCGAGAGACCGGTCCGGCATCCGGTTGATCGTCGTGACATCGAAGAGCAGGAATCCAGCCTCATCGAGCATCCTATGGATCGCATGGAAGTCATCGACATCGGCCTCGGGGATCACGACGTGCGTTTCCTCGAGAACTTTCCGCGCGCCGCGTAGCACCGCCGTCTCGGCTCCCTGGACATCGAGCTTAATGAGAAACGGACCCTTCAAGCCGTGTTCCGCGGCGAGTCCGTCGAGCGTGACAGCCGGAACTCGGATCTGCCCGCGCGTGACGTTGTTCAGCCGCTCCCAATAAGGGTCGCTGGGAGGCCGCACCGATGCCCAGGCCGGATCGAGCGAGGTGGTAATAACGACCTCGCCGGGCATGTCCGAGGCGGCGGCGATAAAATAATGACCGCCGAGCGCATCCTTGATGGCGCTCAGAGGCTGTTCGTAGATCGCGCTCGCGTCGATGTTGACGGGAGTGCTATCGGCGAATACCCCCATGACGTAATGCTGGAGGAAGAAATTCCCTTCGGCACTTCCGACGTCGAAGACAGTGCCGTAGCGTACATCTTTTGCAGCGAGAATCGCGAGCGCCGCGGTATAGGTGCCGATCTTGATTTCAGTCATCACCGATTTATAGCACGAGCCGCCGCCAGCGCATCCTCCTCGGGTCTTTTACCTGGGCAACGCTGCCGCCCCCAAACTGCCATGCGGAGACATCGATGACATTCTTCAGCGTCCGCGAGGACGCAGCCAAGGCGCTCGAGATCGCCCAGGCGACACGCGCGCAACTGGAGAAGCACGAGGCGGTCTGCGCCGAGCGCTACACGGAGATCCGCGAAACGCTCCGCTCCATCCGGCTGTTCCTGACGCGCTCGGTCCTGTCGCTGATCACCGGGCTGCTGTTGACGATGGGCGCCATCCTGTTCCGCCTGTTCGAGGCGAAAGGAATTCTATGAGCGACAATCCCGTGTTCGATGCCGCGGTCGCCGGCGTGTTGGCGCATGAGGGCGGCTATCAATGCCGCAGCGACGATTCCGGCAACTGGACCGGCGGCGCGGTCGGCAGCGGCGTGCTCAAGGGCACGAAATACGGCATTTCCGCCGCCTCCTATCCGGCGCTCGACATCGCCGGGCTGAGCGAGGATGCCGCGCGCGACATCTACTTGCGCGATTGGTGGCAACGCCTGGGCCTGGATCGGCTGCCGGCAGCGGTCGCCGCGAAGCTGCTCGATGCCGCGGTGAATACCGGGGCCGGGCCGGCGGTGACGGCGCTGCAACGCGCGTTGCGGGCGTGCGGCCGGCCGGTGGTTGAAGACGGCCGGCTCGGCGACGAGACGGCCGCCGCCGCGCAGGCGGCCGACGGCATCGAGCCGGCGCTGCGCGAGGCGCTGGCCGGGCATTACCGGCTGCTTGCCGCCGTCAACCCGGCGCTCGCGCCCAATCTCGCCGGCTGGCTCAACCGCGCCTATTCGTGAATCCCGCCCTCTAGGAGAAGACCAATGGCCTTCGGCATCGACGACATCATCGGCAACGTTCTCGGGATCGTGAATAAGTTCATTCCCGATCCGGCGCAGAAAGCGCAGGCCGAGGCCGAGCTGCGCAGCACGCTCGTGCAATGGGACCAGGCGCAAAATCAAGTGAACGCCGCCGAGGCCCAGAACAATTCAATTTTCGTCGCGGGCTGGCGGCCGTTCATCGGCTGGTGCTGCGGCGGCGCGCTCGCTTATCAATATCTGCTCGTGCCTTTGGCCGTGTGGGCAGCCAGTTGGATGGGCCATGATTTTCCGCCGCCGCCGGCGCTCGACGACACCATGTGGCAGCTGATGTTCGGCATGCTCGGCATGGGCGGCTTGCGGACCTACGAAAAGATCAGGGGCGTCGCCAAATAATCGCGGCGCGTCCCTCCCCTAGTTCCGGCCGCTCGCGCTGCCCACCCGGGCAGTCTGGCGTCGGCTTTGCGAACCAAAGCCGGCTGCCCGCCAAGGCTGCGCGGGCTTGCGCCTGGACCCAAGTCGCGTCATCCTGGACCGGCACGCTGAGGTCGTCGCTGTGCAACCAAGGGGAGGAACGTCATGAAACCATTCCATAAATCCATGCCGACGCGGCGCACGGTGCTGGCCGCCGGCGGCGCGCTGGCCGCATCCGCGGCATTGCCGCGCATCGCCTTCGCCGCCGACAGCCAGCCACCGATCGGCACCTGGCCGGAAGGCTCGTCCGGGTCATCGGTGTTCATCGGCATCACCGTGCCGCGCACCGGCACCTATGCCGGGCCGGGCGAAGACGAACTCAAGGGCTACGAGCTCGCGGTCGAGCACATCAACGCCGGCCATCCGCTGATCAAGGCGATGTCGCCCAAGACCAAGAAGGGCGTGCTCGGCAAGGAAGTGAAATACGGCGTCGCCGATTCCGCGGCCAACCCGAACACCGCGGTGCAGGAGCAGTCGCGCTTCATCAGCGAGAACAAGGCGGTGCTGATCACCGGCTCGACCTCGAGCGCGGTGGCAGTGGCGCTCAACAAGCTCGCGCAGCGCGAACAGGTGCTCTACGTCGCCGGCATTTCGGGCTCGAACGACACCACCGGCAAGGATTGCGTGCGCTACGGCTTCCGCCAGGACTTCTACGGCCAGACGGCGGCGGCGGCGATCGGGCCGGTCCTGATCAAGGCCTTCGGCAAGAACCGCAAGGCCGCTTACATGACGCCGGACTACACCTACGGCCACACCGTGACCAAGTCGGTGAACGACTACCTGTCCGCCAATGGCGGCTGGACCATGGTGACGAACCAGGTATCGCCGCTCGGCGCGCCGGATTTCAGCTCCTATTTGACGAACATCGCCAATTCCGGCGCCGAGTTCCTGATCAACGTCAACTGGGGCCACGACGCCGTGCTCTCGACCCAACAGGCCAAGCAGTTCGGCATCCTGCCCAAGATGAAGCTGGTGATCCCCTACCAGATCCCCTTCTTCGCCAAGGAGGTCGGCGCCGACATCACCGAAGGCGTCTATGCCGCCACCGATTTCTGGTGGACCCTCGAGGACAAATTCCCGCTGGCGAAGATGTTCGTCGAATCGTTCCAGAAGAAATACGGCTACCGGCCGGAATGGGGCGCGGAGAACGCCTATATGGAATTCGCCATGTGGGCCGACGCCGTCGAAAATGCCGGCACGTTCTATCCGCCGGACGTCATCAAGTCCTACGAGGCCGGCCGCAAGATCAACTCGATCGTCGGCGAGGTCTATTGGCGCGGCGCCGACCATCAACTGGTGCGGCCGGTCATCATCGTCCGCGGCAAGGCGCCGAAGGCGATGAAGAACAACGAGGACTTCTGGGAAGTCACCGAAATCGTTCCGGGCCTGCCGCTGATGCAGGCGCCCGACGCGTTCGGTTGCCAGCTCGGGCCCTATACCTGAGCCGGGCGGGGCGTCCGGTGACGCGGGCGGCTTCGGCCGCCCGCGTCGGCGGACGCATAGCGGCTCAGGGCCGCGTTTGCGTGAGCCCGTGGGTTTGCATGATCGGCGTGCATGATCACCTGGCCTAATTTCGTCTCGCAATGCTTCAACGGCCTGGCGCTCGGCGCGCTCCTTGCGCTGATCAGCTCGGGCCTGACGATCATTTACGGCACGCTCGGCGTGCTCAACCTGGCGCACGGCGCCATGTTCATGCTCGGCGGCTATGCTGGCTATGCCGCCTATGAGGCGACCGGGTCGTTCGCGATCGCGGTCGTCGCCGGCTCGCTGTTCCTCGCCGTGTTCGGCGTGCTGATGGAGCGGGTCGTCATCCGCAATTTCTACGGCCGGCCGCACGAGGACCAGATCCTGGTCACCTTCGGTATCGGCATCTGTCTGGTCGAGGTCATCCGGCTGTTCTTCGGCAGCCTGTCCAAGACCGTGCCGCCGCCGTCTTGGGCGGCGGGCATCAGCTCGCTTGGATTCATGTTCTATCCGACCTACCGGCTGGTCGTCGTCGGCATCATCGCGGTGGCGCTGTTGGCGCTGTTTCTGGTGCTTTTCCGCACGCGGCTCGGCCTGATCGTGCGCGCCGGCATCGAGGATTCGGCGATGGTCGATGCGCTCGGCATCAACGTCGACCGGGTTTTCATGGTCGTGTTCGGCATAGGCGCGATGGCGGCGGGCTTCGCCGGGATCGTCAACGCGCCGGTGGTCTCGCTGACGCCCGACATGGGCGACGCCATCCTGGTCGAGACCTTCGTCGTCGTGGTGATCGGCGGTGTCGGCTCGTTCACCGGCGCGATCCTCGGCGGATTGATCTCCGGCGAAATCCTCAGCCTGACCTCGATGGTGGATCCGAGCTATTCGGGCGTCATGCTGTTCGCGGTCATGACGCTCGTGCTGCTGCTGCGGCCGCAAGGGCTGCTTGGCGCGCGGGGCCGGACATGAGGAGCGCCGGTTGATGCTCCGCCGCCGCGCCTTTCTGGTCGAGTTCTTGACCGCGCTCGGCCTGATCGCCGCGCCGTTCGTGCTGCCGCCGCTCGGCTTCGCGCCGGGCACCGTCAACCAGATTTTGATCTGGGGCCTGTTCGGCATCGGCTTCGATCTGCTTTTCGGCTACACCGGGCTGTTGTCGTTCGGGCAATCGGCGTTCTACGGCACCGGCGGTTTCGTCGCCGCCTATCTCCTGACGCGTACCGGCCTGTCCAACGTCGTGCTCGGCTTGACGGTCGGCATGATCGCGGCAGCGGCGGCCGGCTACCTGGTCGGGCTGATCGCGCTGCGGCGCACCGGAATCTATTTCGCGATGATCACCGTGGCCATCGCCGAGACGTTCTTCTTTCTCGAGAATTCGCCGCTCTCGGCCTGGACCGGCGGCGAGAACGGGCTTCCCGGCGTGCCGACGCCGGACTTCGCGCTGTTCGGATTCACCTATCGTGTCGGCACCGGCTGGTCGATGTACGGCTTTCTGGCGGTTTGCTATTTCATCGGCATCGTCATCGCGCTGCGCATCGTGCGTTCGCCCGTCGGCGCGATCCTCAGCGCCATCCGCGAGAATCCGTTGCGCGCGGCGGCCGTCGGCCACAACGTCCACGGCTACAAGCTCACCGCCTTCGTCATCGCCGCGGCCTACGCCGGCTTTGCCGGCGGTCTGCTCGGCGTGCTGCAGGCGTTCATGCCGCCCGAGGCCTTCACCTTCGACACCTCGGGTCAGCTCATTATGCAGACGGTGATCGGCGGCACCGGCACGCTGTTCGGTCCGCTGCTCGGCGCCGCGGTCTGGCTGTCGTTGCGCGATTTCCTTCAGACAACAATCAATCTCGGCGCGGCGTGGAAACTCGCGCTCGGTCTGGTCTTTGTCCTGCTGGTGTGCTTCCTGCGGCGCGGCCTGATCGGCGGCCTGCGCGACGTTGTCGGGTTTTTCGCGGCGCGCCGGCGTACCGGCGAGGCGGAGCCGGAAGCACCGGCGCCGCTTGCGGTCGCGGCGATGGCCACCGTCGGCCCGTCCCGCCGCCGCGACGAGACACCGTTTTCCGGGCCGGTGCTCGAGGCGCGCGGCGTCACCAAGTCGTTCGGCGGCCTCGTCGCCAACCGCAACATCCAGTTCTCCGTCAATCAGGGCGAGCTGCGCGGCGTGATCGGGCCGAATGGCGCCGGCAAAAGCACTTTCTTCAAGATGCTCACCTGCGAGCTGCCGCCCACCTCCGGGCACATCATCTTTCACGGCCGCGACATCACCGGCATGGACGTCGCCTCGGTCTGCCAGCTCGGCCTGACCAAGAGTTATCAGGTGAACCAGCTTTTCAATCGGCTGACGGTGCGCGAGAACGTCGTCGTCGCCGCGCTGGCCGAACGGCGCGGCCGCTTCTCGCTGGATTTTCTCCGGCGCATCGAGCGCGTACCAGGTCTCGCCACCCAGGTCGAAAGCACGCTGGCGCTCGTCGGCTTGACGGCGCGCGCCGACGTGCCGGTCTCGGAGCTGGCTTACGGTGAAAAGCGGCGGATCGAGATCGGGCTGGCGCTTGCATCGTCGCCGTCGCTGTTGCTGCTCGACGAGCCGCTCGCCGGTATGAGCCCGCGCGAACGCGCGGAGACCGTCACTCTGTTAAAGAACATCCGCCGCGGACGGACGCTGGTGGTCGTCGATCACGATATGGATGCGATTTTCGAACTCGCCGAGCGCATTACCGTGCTGCACGAGGGCGCGGTGCTGGCCGAGGGCACGCCGGCGGAGATCCAGCGCAACAGCTTCGTCCAGGAAGCCTATCTCGGC
>Ga0209483_1000291_pt1 | contig 46044 bp, 23 predicted proteins | sample NGEPerA_FD_184508 | JGI IMG/M metagenome (GOLD analysis project Ga0209483, IMG submission 184508) | Arctic peat soil microbial communities from the Barrow Environmental Observatory site, Barrow, Alaska, USA - NGEE PermafrostL2-A... | ecosystem: Environmental > Terrestrial > Soil > Wetlands >...
GCATATGGCAGCGGCAATCCACTTGAGCGCGTAGTGCCATTCACGGAAACTACGACGAAGCGTCAATATGGCCGATGTCCCTCCGTCATACCGGGCCAATTGTCCGAGCGGAAGGGACCGGCAGGCAGGCCCGCTCCGTTGAAAAGAGTTGCAGCCGGATTGGACTGCCATGCGTAGCGAACTTCTTTTGGATTGGGGACTGAAGGAGACGAGACGACCACCGACGAGCCCTCGATCCGCGCATCGGCCCAGTACCACTTCCGGTCATCGCCCGCAATTGCAAACTCTTCCAACTTGGTTCCCTTTACTACGAGGCCGCCCTCCGCATGTGCGAAGTGCAATCGGATCGCATCCGGCAGCCGGTCTACGGACTCGAGCGTTGGCCCGGCGTAAACAACATGCTCTCCGTAGTAGTTAGCTAGTGCACACAATGCCAGCCGCTCACCCACTGGCTGTTTGACTTTTGCGTGGATGTTGTCAGGGTCTCCGGTGTCGATGGTGATGGCGAGGCAGGTGTTTGGAACCGCCGCCGCAGTCAGCGCTTGCGACTCCCGCGTTTCGGTCCATTCGTCGCCGTCGACGGGAACGGGGCTGCGTATCGTGAATGCGGGCAAGCTGACGATGTAGAAGGGGAAATCGCCCTGGCCGAAGAGCGAGCGCCAGTCGGCGATCATGGCTGGGAGAATCTTGCGATACTGGTAGCCGCGCGGTGAGTTCTGCTCGCCCTGATACCAGATGGCGCCGCTGAGAGAGAGTGGGGCGATCGGCGCAAGCATGCCTTCGTACAGGACGGTCGGCATCACAGGCCAGTTCTCGTAAGCGATTGGCAGCGGCTGCGGTGGACGCGCATCGACACTGAGCTTTGCTTTCCACTCGCCGGCAAGAGGAATATTGCTCTGATCGCCGAGCGAGAGATGCAGATCTTCAGGCTTGGAGAGAAAACCGCCATCGGGCTTGGTTTTGAGAACGCGAATGGCGATTACATTCTTGCTGGCCTTGAGAGCGCCGCTCACCGGATACACGCGTGGGTTCTCGACCCATGCACTGCCGCCCACGGATTTGCCGTTGATGAAGACCGTGTCCATACGCTCAATCTCGCCGAGGTTGAGCATTGCGCGTCCAGCAGGAAGCGGGTCGGGGAGAGTGATCTCCCTGCGGAACCAGACAAGTGCCGGCGTATCGGGCACGCCCAGTTCCGCGAATCCGCCGGGGATTGGCACCGATTTCCACGCCGAGTCATCGTAATCGTGAGCTGCCCAATTGTTCTTCTGGCCCGTGTCGTACTGGTCGTACCAGTGCATGACGTAGTTGCCGTATTCGGGCGCGTTTTCGGCTTTCAGCCGGTCGAGCTCGGCGAGTGGGACATCGAAGTCATGGAGCGGACGAAGCGCGTCGGCGCTCGCCCAGGCCTCGGCCGGAGTACCGCCCACCGCGTCCACGACGATGCCGATGGGAATGTGCATCTCCTGCTCGACCTTTCGGGCGAAATAGAAGCCGACGGCGGAGATCCAGCTTGCGGTTTCGGGCGACACGACGCGCCAGCCGCCATCGATCACATCGACATGGTGGTAGGCGGGATGACCGCCGACGGTGAAGAAGCGAATGTCGGGGTAGTTGGCCGCCTTGATCTCCTCATCAGCATTCTTTGTGAACCGTAGAGGCAGCCCCATGTTGGATTGCCCGCCGCAGAGCCACACGTCGCCGACCAGGACATTGTGCAGTTCAGCGCTTTGATGGCCGGTGATCTTCACGGTATAGGGTCCACCGGGCGCAGGCGGCTGAATCTTCACCTGCCACCGGCGATCGGGGCCGGCGGTGCCGGTTGCAGTGTTTTCGCCAATCTGCACTCGGACGGTATCGCCCGGGTCGGACCAGCCCCAGATGGTATCGGGCTTGCCGCGCTGCAGGACCATGTTGTCGCCAAAGATGGGGCTGACGAACGGAAGTGGCCTGGCAACCGCAGCAGATGTCGCTTGACCAAGCGTGGGCTGCGCGCATGCGCCGGCACTGGCCGCAAGCAACATCGCGGCCACGAGAGCTGCGCAATGAATGGATCTGGAACTCATGACTGCAAACCTCTTGCTATTGATGTGCGGGGCCCTGGCATTGGAAGTTGCGGGCGTCCTGGGTGTCACCGTTTCCGTTGTACTGCGCGTGCTTTGGATAAGCGCAGAGCGGGCGGCTGCGGCCTGGGAATGCCTGACCGGTGGCGATAACAGAATCGGGCGCCGTCCCCTTCTCGACCCAGTCGACGACGGCGGAAAGCATGTCGAAGTGATCGAGAGCGGGCCCACCGCCACAATGTGCCATGCCCGGGACAAGGAACATCCGGCTCCACTCGGCAACCTTGTCTGCACCCCCGTTGGTTGCGGCAAGGGATTTGTAATAGTCAAGCGTGTCAAGCGGTGAGAACCACGGATCGCTGTCGCCGTGGAAGAAGATGAGCTTACCCCCGCTAAGAGAGAAGGTTGTGAGATTGGTGGAGGCGGGCTCGACGAGTGGATCGGAGGCATGGAGCGCGAGCTGGTCTACGTCGATTTCCGTGGCGCTGGTGTAGAGGCCGAAGATGCCGCTTGGTCCCATGGCCAGCAATCCTGAGACAAAGCCCTTCATCGCAATGCCCCCGTCATAAAGGAAGCCGGGATAGACCTGAGTGCCATATGCGTTCTTCGGTCCGGCGAAGGCCTTCTTGATGGCGCTGATTTTTTCAGGCGCGATGCACTCTTCTTTCTGGCTGGCCTTGCAGGCGAGCACTACAGGATCGAACTCGCAGCCGAGAGGGTCGGATATCATGCCGTCGGCGACGCCATCTTTCGCGTCGCACCGCTTCATGAGTGCGTCCATGAAGAGCGCGCGATCGCCGTCCGTGAGAAACTTATCGATCTGCGGCTTGCCGGAGGTGTCTTTGGGCGCGGCTTGGTTATATGCAACAGGGATCCATTGGCCGATGGCTAGATTGGAAAGGCCTGTGCGCATGGCCGGGTCGCCCGAAACAATGCCGTTGAAGGCCGAGGGATAACGTTGCGAGAGGATCATGCCTTCGCGCCCGCCAGTGGAGCAGCCGACGAAATAGGAGTACGCCGCGGGTTTGCTGTAATAGGTTGCGATGATCTGTTTCGCCACTCCAGCGACTTCAGCGTTGGCGAGAAAAGCGAAGTCGAGATAGGCCTGCTGGTCGCGCATGAAAGAAAAGTCGAAGGCGCCTGTTTTTGCTTTGTGTCCTGTATCGGTGCTGGCGACGGCGAATCCGCGAGAGAGTGCTGACTTGTCGCCGGAGTAGTTCGCACCCGCTGGATAGGAGACGATGCCATTGCCGCCTCCGCCGCCCTGCATCATGAAGTCGCCGTTCCAGGAAGCAGTCTCGGGTAAAGCAAGAGCGAAGCCGATGCCGAACTCCTGGCCGTCTGCGCCCCGCCGGCGATTGATGACACCATCGACTCGGCAATGTGCGGGCAACGGGCCAATGCCCGCAGCACCGGGGTACGGCGGTGGGACGGTAGTTCCGGCGGGAACGAGCGCGGCCTTGGTGATTTCGACACCGTCGATCTTGAGGCCCGCGAGGGCAGTGCAAGGATCGGCCGATTGCGATTGGGCAGCTAGAGACCAGGCAATCAGCACAGCCGCCAGCAGAAGCGATAGTTTGCAATGCGTCATAACTAGTCTTCCTTCCCCCCAAACAGATCTGAGCGCAGCGTGGGCCATTTTGATTTGCAAGGCCCGGCGCAGCAGCAGATTACTTGATGGTTGTCTGAACTTCCTTGCCTTCGTAGCTGACTTCTGCGTTCGCCGAGCCTGTCACCTCAGCGCCGACGCCGCGCCCGTCCGCAACCAGGACGACGCGAAACCTGCGATCTTCGACGATCCCCGGAAAGGATCCTTCCCGAGCGCCGATTGTCAGCACGCCGGTGTGATCGTCCCAGCGAATGGGAATCACAGCGTGCTCGCCTTTCTCATACTCGTAGCCGTCGCCCCCATCTTCATAGAGATCGAATTTGCCATCGGCTCCACGATAAATGCGAAGCTCGATGGGCCCTGCGGGATCCTGCGCGGCGTACTCGATTTGCGGACCCATCGGGACAATGGAACCCGCGCGCACGAAAAGAGGTAATCGTTCGAGGGGCGCATCGGCGTCAATCTCCTGGTTGCCGTTGAGCAGTTTGCCGGTCCAGAAGTCGTACCATGCAGGCGCCGCCGGAAGGTAGACGTTTCGTTTCGTTGTATTCGCCTTCAACACGGGATTGACGAGGATGGCCGGACCGAACATGAACTCGTCGCCGAGATTCCAGGTGTTGGGGTCGGTTCGCCAGTCCATCACGAGCGGCCGCTGGATGGTGTAGTCCTCGCTCGTCACTTTCCAGGCCAGCGAATAGATATACGGCATCAGGCGATAGCGCAGCTTGTCGTAGCTCACCAGGATGGGCTCGACTTTGTCGAAGCTCCACAACTCGTTATGCGGCCGGTGGCCGTGGGTGCGAAAGATCGGGCAGAACGTGCCGTACTGGAACCAGCGCACGTAAAGCTCCTGGAACGCGGGATCGGCTAGAGGGTCGTCGTGGGGCGGCCAGTATCCGCCAATGTCGGTGGTCCAATATGGAGCCCCGGACAGGGCGAAATTGAGACCGGCAGGGACTTGGTGGCTCAAGCCCCAGTAGGTGCTGTAGACGTCTCCCGACCAGACGGTGGCGCCGACGCGCTGCTGGCCCAGGAACGCCGACCGCGTAAGCAGAAAGACACGCTTACCCGGGTTTTGGGCTTTCCAATGATTCTGCACGCCAAGCGTATGCTCGAACGGGAAGACGTTGGTGAATTCAGCGCCATTGCCGATTGCGAGTTGACGGCTGCTGAGGATGGCGTCGCCCATGTGTGGCCAGTATTCTTCGGGCTCGGCGCTATCAAGCCAGAATGCATCCCATCCCTGCGCCAGCAGCTTGCCGGGCAGATGCTCCCAGTAGATGTCGCGCGCCTCGGGGTTGGTGGCGTCGTAGACGTGCGCGCCAGCCACGAGCTCGTGCTTTGCATCCAGAATCTTGTACGTTTCGGATTTGGGGTCGAGCAGGCCCCAGACAGAGATCATGGCGTGTACGTTTTCCTTGTGTAGCGCGTCGAGATCTTGCGCTACGTCGTGATAGTTGGAATTGAAGATTGGGTCGCCCTCGGTCTTCCACCAGAACCAATCCTGCACCATGGCGTCGAGCGGGATATGCTCCTCGCGATAGCGTTGCGCGATCGTGCGAATCTCGTCGAGAGACACATAGCGGTCCTTCGATTGGAAAAAACCGTAGGCCCATTTCGGCAGCATGGGCGCGTGGCCGGTCATGGTGCGGTACTCACGGAGAATGCCGTCAATCTCGGGGCCGTAGAGGAAGTAATAATCGATCGACTTGCCGGCCATGGACGTCAACTTCATATCGAGCGGAAAGCGATTGTCAAAGTAGGTGAGCGCCGCCGTGTTCCACAACAACCCATAGCCCTTGCTTGAAATCAACAGCGGGATCGCCACATCGGCGTTGTTTTGACCCAGCTCTACTGTCGCTCCTCGATAGTTGAACATGCCACTCTGATGCTGACCCAGTCCGTAGAGAGCCTCTGTAATCGTTGGAGAAAAGCGGTCCGTGACGCGGTAGGTGTGATCGCCATTGAGCTCGACCGGCTCATAGGTGCGCGGTATGCTGTTGCCTTCGTTCAGCAGCGATTCTCCGCCGGCTGTCCGGAAAGTGAGATTGTCGCGCTCTATTTGGACGGTGACCTCGAGCTTTGCGGTCTTCAAGGTGGCCACTCTCGCATCTTGTGTGAAGGTGAACGGCGCTCCGGGGCAGGACTGCAGTGCGTCGAGCATCCAGGGGCGCGGCGATGCGGGAGTGGAAGGTTCGGGCGTGGCGACAACATGAATCACCGAGTCAGTACACACGGTGACCTCGAGGACTTCGTTACCCGCAGTCGCGTGGATGCCATGGCTAGTTTGCTCGACTTGCGCAGGCGGAGGACCCGGCGCCATCTGGCCGGGCATCTGCGCCGCGATGCCGACAGTTCCTGACAGGATGAGCAAGACCGGAATGGCTCGAATAAAATCGGGCGACATGCACCGCGCCCCAGCCGCAGCACTGAATCGGAACTTCATTGGATTGCACCTTTCCATTCGCACCTGCTCGCACCCCGCTCCAGCGACCGGTGCGAATCATGTATTTACAAGCTAGGTCCGTTGTTTCGAATTCCCGGCTTGCCAATAGATTGAGTAACGTTGATCTTGAATCCGGTACATCGGCATGAGATCGTATTTTTGGTCTTCGCCAGAGCATGTGAAATTGAGCTCCGTAGTGGATTCAACCTGAATCCAATGCTTCGTGTCCTTATCTTGTGCACCGGCAACTTTTGGCATGGCAGATGCCACGGGCAGATCCTTGGGCACTGTGTCCCCGCCGTGAATGACACGCATGGGGCCATCGGCAGGCCCCGGACCGAGATCGGCTGCAAGAACAAGCGGACCGTATAGTGCCGCAACCACCGAGTCGTCGCCGGGCAATGTCTCCTGACGGAGTTTCATTGGGAGGTCGATGCTGATCGTATCGCCATCCTGCCAAATTCTTCGAATGGAGAGATACGAGCCCGGGTCCGCGATCGCTTCAATCGGCCGGCCATTGATCTTCACCTGCGCATCCTCGGTAGTCCAGCTTGGAATGCGCACATGGATGGCGCGCTGCGTTGGCCTCGAGGACTTGATCTTGAGGCTTGTGCACTGCTCCCGCGGAAATCGCGTGACCTGCTGCAAAACAAGGTCTTCGTCCTTCCAGGTAAGCGTGGAGGCGATGAACTGGTTGACAAAGATGTCTCGGTCACGGCGGAAGTAAATGGTATCCGCAAATTTGGCGAACTCCTCGGCGCCCGTGCCGGTACAACACCAGAACGATTCCTCGGGTGAGTTGTACGCGCGCCAGTAGCCTGCCGCGAGCGGGAAGAAGTATTGCTTGAGGCCCTGCGCGTTTTGCGTGCCGAGCCTGCAATTGAAGAGGGCGCGCTCGTACGCATCCATCCAGCGCGCATCCGCCGTCCAGCCGAAGACATGGCGCTGGAGCTTCATCAGGTTGTAGGCCACGCAGCACTCCGCGTTCGTCCACACCAGCGTTCCTTCAAGATGTCCGGCGGCGGATTTCCAATGCTCATCCTGGCTCGTGTTGCCAATGACGTAACTGCGGGCATCGAGAACTTCGGCAAGGAAATACTCCGCAATCTCGCGATAGCGTCGATCTCCGGTAACTTCGTACATGCGGGCCGCGCCAATGATCTTGGGAACATGCGTGTTGGCATGCAGCCCCTGCAACTCATCGCGCCGCGCGGCCAGCGGATCAAGGAAGCCCGGCTGCTCAAAAATGTGCGCGGCTTCAATATAGCGATCTTTTTTGGTTACCGCGGCCAGGTTGACCAGCACTTCGTTCATGCCGCCGTATTCGTCGCGCAAAATGCGCAGGCGCTGGTCGGAGCTGATGCCCGTAAAATAGTCCTGCGCCCACACAGCCATGCCTTCGGCGACCTGGAGTGCCTCGGTGTTGCCGGTGAGCTGATGCATGTCGAGCAGACCGGCCATGATCTTGTGGTAGGTGTAAAAGGGCGCCCACGCCGGCTTGCCCTGCGCCAGGTGTTCGAAGATATCGGTTGGATAGGCGCTCAGGTAGTTGCTTCCGATCTTCTTCTGGCACGCTGCCAGACCGGAAACAATTTCATCGCCGCGGCCCTTGAGCACGGAGTTTCCCGAGCCTGCCGAGGCCAGCGCGACGGCGGACAGAAAGTGCCCTCCGGCGAAGTGGCCTCGAAGTTCGCAGGTTGGATCCTCCCAGCCTTTGTAAGGCATGGCGCTGGAGGAAATGCCTGCCGTGACACGGAAGGAATGCAGCAGGCGATCGACCGTGAGCGAGTTGAGATACCGCGCATTGATTTCTTCCTGATCGCGGAAGATGCCAGGCGATAAACGAACTGAGGCGAGCGGGAAGGGTTCGAGCCTTCCCGAGTAGTTCCCGGACGTTTCGGCGGACAAAGTACGAGCGGCTGCCGAGGAGCCAGCGATGCAGAAACCGGCGGCAACGGCAGAGGTCTTGAGAAAGGTGCGACGCGATCGTTCCATCATGGCGGTGCTCCTGCACAACCCGCTAACGGCAATCTGCCGTGAAGCAGAGATTCTTGCTGAAAAACGGCAGCACATGGTTCTGGAATCGATCCGCAACCGCGCTGGTGTGCGTGCCGGAGTAGATTTCAAAACTGTTTGCGATGCCGTAGTTATCGAAAATCGTGTGCAGCTTGGTGGCATCGAATCGCAGTCCATCCTGATCGCCTACGTCCATTGCGATGGCGCGGTATTGCTTCAGATTGCCGATATATTGATCTACAAAGGACAGCGGTGAGTTGGCGGTGAACTTGGCCACGATCTCCGGCTGCGGAACTCCGTCCTTGGTCGGAAGGTCGAAGTAGAGCGGAGGGTTCTTCGGATCGGGCGCCCACGCCGCTGCAGTTGCATATTGTGCGGAGGCGAAGCCCGGCGACTGCGCCGCCAGGTCGGCTGGGGACTTGGCATCCGCAACCTTCTTCTCACTGGCAATCGCCCGTTCCTTCATCTGATCCGCAGGGCCGGGTCCGCCGCCGGCCATCGGAGACATGCAGCAGGGGCTCATGATGTAGAGAGCGCCGAAGACCTCAGGGTGCTTCATGCCGATGCGTGACGCACCGTAGCCTCCCATGGAATGGCCAACGAGGCCGCGGCTCTGGCGATTGGGAATGGCGCGATAGTGCGCGTCCATGTAGGCCACAACATCGCGAGCGATGTAGTTCTCAAAGTCGCCTGTAGTCGCAGAACTCGAATACATCGAGCCGTTGTAGACGGTCTTGGAATCCGGAAGAACGACAATCACCTCATGCGACCCCTTCGCAAATGCGCCTTCTACGGTCTGCGGGACGTGAATCTCGTGCGACCATTGTTCGGCGCCAATCGAATAGCCATGCAGCGCATAGACTACCGGATAATGGCGCTTCTTATCCTTCTCATAACTCGGTGGCAGGAAGACGATTGCGTCCCGATCGACAGCGTCGCCTTCGAGATTGCCTTCAAGAGCCGCGCCGTGAATCTTGATGCGCTCTACCGTGACGGGCTTTGCGCCGGAAACCACTTCGGGAACGATCGTCTGCACCTGGGCCGCGAGAAACGATCCCGACACGACCGCCAATGTGATTGCGCACGCAATGAATTGCTTCTGTAGTTTCATCTGTACCCTCTCTTAGAAACCCGGTTACTTGACCGGGTAGGAATAAATGTTCACGCTGAACGGGCGCACGGTAATGGTGTCGGGCAGAGCGCCAAGCGTCTGTTCCTCCACCTGGACTTCCGGCTTCTTGTCCACCTGCACCGTCGCATCGATGGAATCGGGAGCCATGCGCCACAGCTTGCCTGCATCGCCGAGCTTCGCTCCGTTGATCGCGACTTTGATGCTCTGTTCGGCGTCGGATGGATTCAGCACGGCAATCGCGAGGGTCTTGCGATCCTCACTCAAAGCGGCACTGACATCGAGGGGATAGGTATCGCTGCCGGGGTTGATCGCCGGCTGGTCGCCGCCGGCCGGGAACGTTGGCTTCGGCTGGGGCCAGTCCCCGCCGACCTCAACAGGGATAGTCCCGAAGTGATCGCGATACATCTTGAAAAGCATGCCCGTCGGATTAAGGATCGCTTCGGTGCGGTTGGAACTCATCATAGCGGTCGCGAAGGTGAATGCGCCCATCTGGAATATATCGGAGTGGCGAAACATCTCGTGAAATGCCCATGCGTAGGCGGGAACGGTCTTGTAGGAGTTCGGCCCTCCGCCGAAGTAAGCCCACTCGTCGATGGCAATGGGAACGGGCTTGGCGCGGAGCGCGGGAATGCGCTTGAGGTACTCCTGGTAATGCTCATATTTCGCGCGGACTTGCACCGCCGGCGCGCGCTGCCATTCAATGAACGACAAAGGAGGGTCGATAGGGACCTTCTTCTGCAGCTTCATATCAGTGTGCTGCGTGCCGGATGCGTAGTAGTGCTCGCTGATCATGTCAATGTTGTCGAGGCAGTTGAGGATCATCTGGCCGGTCCAGTCCGCTGTCGATAGATAGTCGGGGACATATTGACCGTTGATACGTCTCGCCTGGTCCGCGCCCTCCATCACGTCGGGCATGGCCCCGCCGGCGATGAGCTTGATGGACGGATCAACCTTGCGCATTTCTTTGGCGAAGAGGTTGTGCTTAACTTCAAATTGCGGAAGTGACATGGAGCCCATCTGGTAATCGCCCCAAGGCTCATTGCCGACACCCCAGAACTCTACGTGATACGGCACTGGATGGCCATTCTCGGCGCGCCATTTTCCCATGGGCGTTGTGGCGGCGCCGTTGGTGTATTCAACCAGATCGCGCGCGGACCAGGCATCTCCGAAGCCTGCATTGACGGTGATGTAGGCATCGACGCCCAGCAGGCGGCAGAGCGTGAGGAATTCATCGGTGCCAACATCGTTAGGTTGCACGGCGTGCCAGACAGGATCGAAGATAGGCGGGCGCTTATCGATGTCGCCAACGCCATCGCGCCATTCATACGAGGAAACGAAATTGCCGCCGGGAAAGCGGAGGACGCCGAAGCGCAGTTGCTTGAGCGCGGCGATGATCTCGGGGCGGAAGCCTTCGATGTTGTCCGCGGGCATGAGCGAAACCGTGCCGACGTGGAAGGAACCGGCGCCTGTGCCAGTGATTTCCAGAGTTGCGTCATCTGTGTCGGCCGCAGCGGCGTAGCGCAACGGGAATTTGCGGAACGCGGCGCCGAGCGTGCGTAGGGTGATGGTCTGGCGATCGGTGGCTTCTTTGCCCCAGATGAGCGTGACCTTGACTACCGTGCCGGGAGAGCCGACCAGTTGGATGCGTCCGATGTAGGCCTTGCCTTTTCGAACCGCAATTCCGGATTGGCTGATGCCGTGCGGTTCTTTCGCATTGAGCTTGACCAGCGGCGTGTGGTCTCCGGTGTAGGGCGTCTTGGTGTCCATGGTGACAACGTCGTCGCCGCCGATGGGAGCCCACCAACGCGTAGGAGTGCGGTTGAAGCGCGGATTCCCCGCCGCATTGCCCATTACCGACGGCGGTTTGGGCGCGCTGGTTGAGACCGGGTAGAAGAACTTGCGATCGACGAGCATCTCAGACCAGACGCCGGTGTTGACAATGTCGCCGCCGTGTTCGAGGAACTGGCCGTAGATGTACTTCGAGATAGGAGCACCAGTCTTCGAGGTGTCAATGGTGGCGTCAACCATACGAGTCTGAGACGAAGCGGCGCAGGGCAGAGCAAGCAGAAACACGAGGCAAACTGCCGGGCGCAGAGAAAGCGTTTTCGCGACCGCGAACTTAAGGAACAAGTGCATAATCCTTCTTCTCCCAATACTGGATGAAGCAAAATGCCAATCTGCGTGCGATCGGCGACCGCCGTTGAAACACTATTGACTGCGAGGATCGTCCACGGCTCTAAATCGAGCCCGACTCGCGACTACGGCTCAATCGAGACGATGGTCACGGATCGAGGAGCTACTGTGAGTGAGAGTTTGCCGTCCTGAATCTTCACTGCTGTCTGCTTCGGCACAACTGTGTTCGGCGATGCAAAGGTGTTGATACTGTCGACTGCGGCTCCCGTCAACGTCTCAGCACTGGCCGACTTCGCCGTTATGCCGGGCATATCTGCATCGATGGTGACTGGATTTTCCGCGTCAAGGTTGGTGATTTCAAGCAATAGCGTTTCCTCCGCGGCTCTGGCGGCGATGGCATCAACGCGTGGCAGAGATATGCCGCCTTGCGTGAATACGCCCGCGTCCATGCTGACAGGAACGAATGTGGCGTCCTGAAATGGAACGTACATTTTGAACACATAGTAGGTGGGCGTCAGGACCATTTTCTCATTGTCTGTGAGAATCATCGCCTGGAGAACGTTGATCATCTGGGCGATGTTGGCCATGCGCACTCGATCGGCGTGACGGGCAAAGATGTTCAGGTTGAGCGAAGCGAGAATCGCGTCACGGATGCTGTTCTGCTGGACGAGAAATGCGGGATTTGAACCCGCCAGCGGAGCGTGCCAGGCTCCCCATTCATCCACAGTCAAGGTCACTTTTCTCTCCGGATCGTATTTGTCCATCACGGCTTCCTGCTTGCGCAGGAACTCATCCATGAAGAGCGTCGATTTGAGAGTCTTCGCGTAGTCGTCCAGCCCAAACTTTTCGGAGTTCGTTGATGGCGGCCAGCCGTTGGGAACTGTATACCAGTGAAGCGAGACGCCGTTGATGTCCCACGCCCAGGTATGTTTCTTCCAGGCTTTCATTACGGCTTCAGTCCACTCAGTGTCTGGCGTGCCGGGACCCACGGCGATCTTCAGCATCTGGTCTTTAACGCGCTGCGCGGGATTCATATTGAGCACGAAGCGGCTGTACACCTTCATTTGGCTCACGTAGTAGTCGGGGGTCATGGCGCCGCCGCAATCCCAGCTCTCGTTGCCGATGCCGAGGAATCCGACTTTATAGGGCTCAGGATGGCCGTTGGCGGCTCGCTCTTTGGCAAGTGCTGTGGGCGCTGCCGCAGTCATGTATTCGAGCCACTCGGCGGCTTCCTGCGGCGTACCGGACCCGAGGTTGATGGATACATACGGTGAACTACCGATCTGCTGGATAAAATCCATAAACTCATCTGTGCCGAAGGCATTGGTATCGATGACATCGCCCCATGCCGAGTTCACAGTCGCGGGGCGCTTGTCGCGCGGGCCGATCCCCTTGCGCCAGTGATACTGGTCGGCGAAGCAGCCGCCGGGCCAGCGGACGTTGGGGACCTTGAGTTCCCTAAGTGCGGTGACGACGTCATTCCGGATCCCGCGCGTATTTGGGATGGGCGAATCCGGCCCAACCCAGATGCCTCCGTACAGCCCGTGTCCAAGATTCTCGGCAAACTGTCCGAAGAGGTTGCGATCGATCCTTGCTCCAGGCTTGGAAGCATCAATGGATAAATGGACGTTCTCCGCCGCTACGACCGGAAAAGGAAGAATCGCAGCCATGAAACCCAAAAAGAGCGGAAGCCTGCACTTCATACGATGCTCCAAAGGCCAGAGTGGCAAGTCGGAGTGAAAAGGCGAAGGAGGGAATGAAACACTCCAGCGTCGCGTTTCGACCGTTGGGTTTGAAAGTCCACTTCTGGAACTTCTTGACGGTACAGACTGGATGCAAGATCCGACAAGTCAAATAAATCGCTTTATTCAGATCGATTTTGTCGATGAGTTGTTCCCATCGGCAACGCGGTTCTGAGTTACCTTTACTTTCCGCACTCAGATCACCTCGGGTTCGCGGCTCAATCCCAGCAACTCCGCAAGCGCATAAGCTTCGGAGTTGCTTACGCTCAAGTCTCGGCAAACAAGATTCAGCCCGACTTCGCGCGTCTTGCCGACGGGCAGGGGGAGTGCCACAAAATCGCCGCTGTCGAGCTCTGACTGAATGCGGTATTTCGGCAGCCAGCCGTAACAAAGACCGCTCCTGACTGCTGAAATGGCCGATTCGATTGTGCTGACTGGGAGAACGCGCTGAGCTGGGAGCCGTGGCTGTTGTTTTAGACTTCCGGATGCCGCGCTCTCGATGCTTACCAGAATATGCGGCATCAGGTCGGATCGCGAGAGCTTGCGCCTCGTCGAGAGAAGAGGGTGGTCGCACCGAACGACTGCCATCACTTCGATCGTGAGAATCGGTTGGACGAGAAGTTCGCTCGATATGAGACCAGTCACGCAGATTTGCGCGTTGTGAAGTGAGAACTCTGAGTCGGCAGAGAGAAACGTACCCTGGCGTAACTGTAGCCTGACGCGCGGAAAACTGCGCGAAAACGCCGCTAGCACCCCAAATAGACGGTCGTCAGGAAAGATGCTATCGACAGAAATCCGGATCTCCGAAGCACCTTCCGACGCCATCACCCGAGCTCGCTGCTCAAGTTCGTGAAATCCGGCCAAATGAGGTTCCACATCCGCGAGGAGCACCCTGCCTGCCTCGGTGAGTTGCGCTTTCCTCCCATGGATTTCGAACAGCCGAACGCCCAGTTGCTCTTGCAAACGACCGATCGCATAACTGATGGTTGACTGAGACCGATTCAGCTTCTTGGCTGCTGGTCCGAAGCCCCCCAATTGTACGACCGCTTGAAGAATCTCCCAGGCATCCAGCGTTGTGTCCATGGTTCGAGGATACATCGAATAAATCGATGTACTTCATGAAAAAATCCGACTATCCTCCGAGAATCTCAAACAGCTAATATGCCGCTGTCGTGAAAACCTCGGATCCTGCGGTATCAAGTGAATCGGCCGGAATCACCTCGGTAAGCGCTTTCCTGCCCGGTTGCAGGTGGGGCCAGGGCGCAAGGGCGGAATTTCCAGGGACGGATTCAATAACAGAGAGGATTCGATGAAGAGAATTGCAGTCGCGATACTGCTACTTGCGAGCTGCTGCCACGCACAAACCGCTAATGGTTTTCATCCAGCTTCCACGAATGTGTGGGGCGCGGAATATCCTCGCGTCGACGCCAGCGGCCGAGCCGAGTTCCGTATCAAGGCCCCGAATGCCACGGCGGTAAAGCTCAACTTTTGGAGCAACCCGAAACTTGACATGGTGAAGGGCTCTGACGGGTTTTGGACCGCCGCCACTCCGCCCCTCGTGCCCGGATTCCACTACTACAATTTCGTCGTCGACGGAGTGGACGTCAACGATGCGGGAAGCCATGCCTTCTACGGAGGCGGCAGAGACGCAAGTGGCATTGAGATTCCCGAACCTGGCGCAACCTACTATCTGCCGCAGGATGTTCCGCAGGGCGCCGTTCGCGAAATCTGGTATTTCTCCAAGGTCACCGGGAGCTGGCGGCACGCCGTTCTCTATCTGCCGCCGGGCTACGACTCGCAAACAAAGATGCGCTATCCCGTGCTTTATCTTCAACACGGCGGCGGCGAAGATGAGACTGGCTGGATAAAGCAGGGCCATGCCAACTTCATCCTCGACAACCTCATCGCGAACGGAACTTCGAAACCGATGATCATCGTGATGGCGTACGGATATGCACGACGCGCCGGTCAGGTTGATCCCGACCTGACGGGAAAGTCTTTCGGATCGCCCGAGATGATGAAGGCCATGCAGGAGATGACGCAAACATTTGAAGACGATCTAACCCAGGCCTTGATTCCATACATCGACTCGAACTTCAGGACCGTCGCCGACCGTGATCATCGCGCCATGGCCGGGCTGTCGATGGGCGGTATGCAGACGTTCCAGGTCACATTCGATCACCTCGACCTCTTCTCCTACATTGGCGGATTCAGCGGCGCGGGCGGAATGGTGATGTTGAGCAGCACCGAGAAGCCAGACCTGACGACGGCATTCAACGGCGCTCTGGCCGATCCCGTGGCCTTTGCCAGGAAGGTCCACCTGCTCTGGATCGGCGTAGGAACTGAAGAACCCGCACAGATGCACGCCGGCATCGTCAAGCTGCACGATGCTTTCACGGAGGCCAGCGTCAAACACGTCTTTTACGAGTCGCCGGGCACCTCGCATGAATGGCAGACGTGGCGCCGCGACTTGAAAGATTTTGCACCGCGGCTTTTCCAGTCGGCGAGCCCACCGGCCGTTGCGGCGCGGTAAAGCCGCCGAGATGAACGCGAGATTCAAACTGTGTCGGCCTGCGTGTACCGATCGACACGCTAAATTTTCTGGACGAATAGCGCGGCCAAACAACCGTTGCCTGCGTCACCAACTTGAGGTTCAAAAATGAAGAAATGCATGACCCAGATGTTGCAAGGATTTGTCCTGGGAGCTGGATCGTTTTCCCTCCTCCTGGCCGTACAGCCCGCAGTAGCTCAAAATGCGGCCAATCCGCCGTATTTGGACACCAGTTTGACGCCTGAACAAAGGGCTGCCGACCTCGTGCACCGGATGACTCTCGCCGAGAAGGCTACGCAAATGCAGAACAATTCTGCCGCGGTGACGCGTCTCAATGTTCCCGCATACCAATGGTGGAGCGAGGCTCTCCATGGAGTCATCAACGAGGGCGTAACCGAGTATCCCGAGCCTATCGGCTTGGCTGCCACCTTCGATGCACCGGGAATTCACACCATGGCGGCCCAGATTGCCATTGAGGGACGCATCAAGCACGTGCAGAATGTACGCGAGGGACACACGGGCATCATGGGAGGCCTGGATTTCTGGTCCCCGAATCTCAACATCTTTCGCGATCCGCGCTGGGGCCGCGGTCAGGAGACCTACGGCGAAGACCCCTTCCTCACGGGCCGCATGGGCGTTGCCTACGTGACCGGATTGCAGGGAGACGATCCAAAGTATTACCTGGCCATTGCGACACCAAAGCACTATGCCGTACACAGCGGGCCGGAGCCGACGCGCCACTTTGCCGATGTGGATGTGAGCAAGCATGATGAGGTCGATACCTACACGCCAGCCTTCCGTGCGGCCGTTGTGGATGGCAAGGCCGGTTCGGTCATGTGCGCGTACAACGCCATCAATGGCGAGCCGGCATGCGCCAATGAGTTCCTGCTGCAGGACGAGTTACGCGGCAAATGGGGATTCAAGGGATATGTGGTCTCAGACTGCGACGCTGTCAGGGACGTCGCCGCCAATCATCGCTATCGGCCAACACAGGCACAAGGCGCTGCCATCTCCATCATCCGCGGCATGGACAACGAGTGCGTCACCTTTACTTCAAGGTTTGGCGAACCGGTCGAAAAAGCCTATATCGATGCGGTGCAGCAAGGCTATCTGCCGGAAAGCACTCTGGACACTGCTCTGATTCGCCTGTTTACCGCGCGGATCAAGCTCGGCTTGTTTGACCCGCCAGACATGGTTCCCTACACAAAGATCGAGGAGAAGGAACTTGACAGCGCGGAACACCGCTCGCAGGCACGCAACCTTGCCAATGAGTCCATGGTCCTGCTCAAGAACGACGGTCTGCTTCCTCTCAAACCAGGGATAAAAAACATCGTCGTCGTCGGTCCGCTTGCGGACCAGGCCAGGCCGCTGATCGGAAACTATGCCGGCCAGCCCACGCACATTGTCTCCATCCTCGACGGCCTTCATGCTGAGTTCCCAAACGCCGCCATCACGTTTGTCTCCGGAACCCAGTTCCTGCGTGCCGATGGAACGCCCGTGCCCGACAGTCTTCTCACCACTCCCGACGGCAAGCCCGGCCTCAAGGCTGACTACAACGAAGGGATGCGGAGAGGGCCACCGGTCCCTGGAACCAGCACCACGCCGATCACCAGCCGCACGGAGTCCAACGTCAATCTGACCGACAAAAACCTGCCGCCGGAGATTGCCGGCAGAAAAACCTTCGGCGTGCAATGGTCAGGATTCCTCACGCCAACCGATTCGGGCGACTTCATCCTCGGAATTCGTGCCGCGGGATTCGCAAGGCTTACCGTCGGCGGCAAACAGGTGGCAATGGCGTTCGGTGGAGGCGGCGGCGAAATCTCATCGAGCGTCGGTCGCGTTCACCTTGAGAAGGGCCGCAAGGTCGCGCTCGAGATCTCCTACGGCAGCCGAGACGGCAAGGCCCATGCGGAATTGATTTGGACGAAATACAGCAGCGGGCCGTCGCCTGAAGCCATCGCAGCGGCGAAAAATGCGGATGCCGTTATCGCCGTCGTGGGCATCACAAGTCAGCTCGAAGGAGAAGAAATGCCGGTCACCGAGCCGGGATTCCTCGGTGGCGATCGCACCAGCATCGATCTTCCCCAACCGGAAGAAGAACTGGTGGAAGCAGTGGCAGCCACCGGAAAGCCGCTGGCCGTTGTTCTCGTGAATGGGAGTGCCTTGGCTGTCAACTGGATCAACGGGCACGCCAACGCCGTTCTTGAAGCATGGTACCCCGGTGAAGAGGGCGGAGCAGCAGTAGCTGAAACACTGAGCGGCAAAAACAATCCCGCAGGAAGGCTGCCAGTTACGTTCTACACCGGCGTCGACCAGTTGCCCAACTTTGAAGATTACGGGATGGCCAACCGGACCTACCGCTACTACAACGGCAAGCCGCTTTATCCGTTCGGATACGGACTCAGCTACACGACCTTCAGCTATAGCGGGCTCAATATCCCAACGCAGGCTGTTTCTGCCGGCCAGACAGTCGGCGCCGATGCAACAGTCACCAACAGTGGCAAGGTTCCAGGCGATGAAGTCGTGCAGGTCTATCTCAAGTTTCCTGACGTCAAGGGCGCGCCTCAAATCGCACTACGCGGATTTCAGCGCGTCCATCTTGAGCCTGGCACGAGCCAGAAAGTCCATTTCGATCTGAAGCCTCGCGACTTGGGAATCGTGACTGAGGATGGGCATCCAATCATCGCTCAAGGGGATTACACCATCAACATCGGCGGAGGCCAGCCGGACACGGGAGCACCGACCGTCAATGGCAAATTCCATATTGACGGTCAGGTGGACTTACCCGAGTAGCGTTAACAAGCAACAAACTGGGCAATCATGACTCGACAATCGAAAAGGAGAATCCAGTGAACGGATTTCGCAACACAGTGGTTTTGACAATATTGGCTGCGGGACTTGCCCTGACTGCATGGGCTGCCGACTTGACCGGACAATGGACCGCAACCTTCAACACGCAGATAGGCGAGCAGCATTACACCTACACCTTTAAAGTAGACGGCGAAAAGCTCACCGGCACGGCGAAGAACGACCGCGGGACAACCGATATCACCAACGGCACGATCAAGGGCGATCAGATTTCTTTTGATGAAAGCCTGGACTTCAATGGACAGACCATTCCGATCAAGTACACGGGCACGGTCTCCGGCGACTCGATAAAGCTGCATCGCACGGTGGGCGATTTTGCTGAAGAAGACCTCGTCGCGAATCGCGTCAAGTAACTGCGGCAAGCCCAAAGGGGGATTCATGCATAGACGAGACTTCTGCAAACTGCTTGCGATCGCCGCGGCATCGGAAACTGTTCCTTCATATGGACAGACCGCACCAGAAAGCCAGCCGGTGTCGCCGGGCGGGTTCAACCGTTACACGCAGGACTACGCTCAATTTTGCGCATTGCCGCCGGAGAAGAGGGCCTTCTACAAGGTGAGCGATGGAAAAATCGTCGAGGAACGGCTGGATGAGTCCGCTTGGCAACCGTCGGCGTGGAATTATAACCCGGTAGCACAATCCGTCGCGGGCGGCCTGTGGGACGATGTGCCTTTGATGTCTCCAATCCCCGATCTTGCAGGCGATGGCCCGTTCAAACCGACCTGGGACTCGTTGCTTGAGTATGAGGCGCCGGATTGGTACCAGGATGCCAAATTCGGCATCTGGGCTCACTGGAGTCCGCAGTGTGTGGCCGAAGCCGGGGACTGGTACGCACGCAACATGTATGTCGAGGATCAGCGGCAATACAAATATCAGCTGGAACACTACGGGCCGCCGTCGCGATTCGGCTACAAGGAGCTTTGCGCCCAATGGACCCTGCTGAATTGGGACCCGGATGAGTTGATCACGCGCTACAAAAACGCCGGCGCGAGGATATTCATCGCGTTGGCCAATCACCATGACAGTTTCGACGCCTGGGATTCGAAGCATCAGCCGTGGAATGCCGCCGCGATCGGTCCCCATCGCGATGTTATCGGCACATGGGCCGCCTCGGCGCGAAAACAGGGTCTGCGGTTCGGTGTCACCGTGCATCAGGCGCGCAACTGGTGGTGGTTCCAGCCATCGCATGCCGCCGATAAGGCCGGACCGTGGGCCGGCGTTCCGTATGATGGCCGTCTCACGCAGGCGGATGGAAAGGACCAGTGGTGGCAGGGCCTCGATCCCCAGCGACTTTACGGCGTAAAGCACCCTGCCGATGCGTTGCCCGATACATCGTATGTGAAGAACTTCTACGACCGGACCCGCGATCTCATCGACCAGCACAACCCCGACCTGCTTTACTTCGACGATTCGCTGCTGCCGCTCGGCTGGGGCGGGATGAACATCGGCTCGTATTTCTACAACAACAGCGTGAAGACGCACGGCAAGTTGGAAGCCGTGTTGAACGTCAAGGATGTTCCAGACAGGCTGGCCAAAGCTGTTATCGCTGATTATGAGAGAGGGCTGACTGCGGAGATCATGAAGTTTCCCTGGCAGTCTGAAACCTGCATCGGCGCCTGGCACTATCTGCGCTTCCTCTACGAGAAACCGGGTGAATATGGCGGCTATCTGCCCCCGCGCGACGTTATCCATTGGCTTATTGACACCGTGAGCAAGAACGGCACGTTCATCCTCAATGTTCCCGGCCGGCCTGACGGAACCATTGATAGCAAGGAAATAGCGGTGCTGGATGGCATCACGGCATGGATGCAGACCAATGGTGAGGCAATCTACGAGACTCGGCCATGGAAGGTCTACGGCGAGGGCCCCAACAGCATAAAGAGCGGGTCCTTTCAGGGCGGGAGCATCAAGAAACTGGGAGAGAAAGATATTCGCTTCACGCGCAATAAGGCCAACACCGTGATCTACGCGCTGGTGCTAGGCTGGCCCGCGGAATCGTTCACTGTGCAGTCTCTGGGGCTTTCAGCTACGACAAGACCAGGCAGAGTCGCGAAGCTCGAACTTCTCGGGACCGACCAGTTGGTGAGTTGGAAGCAGCAGACGAATGCCTTGAGTGTAGAGCTTCCAAAGCTCTACAGACCAGCGGCGGATTATGCAGCTGTGCTCAAAGTGACGTTGTCCTGAGCGAGAATAGGATAGGGGCTCGTTGGTCGCCTGACCAATCCCCCGGAGCCTGATTGGATGCCAAGGCAACGGGTGCTGACACCACGTCGATTGTCGAAATCACAACTTCAAACTCCGGAGAAGTGTAAATTCATGCTTCGATCTTTCGTGCGGCACCTGTGTATTGTCGGGCTTGGTTTTTCCGCAGTCTCGTTCGCCTCACTCGCTTCCGCTCAGACAAGTCAAAACGCGTTGCGTGAGGTCGCCGCCAACGTGAAAGACACGCGCGGCTCGGTTGATCGCTTCTTCGACCTTTCAATCGGCTCCGATTATCCCGGAACGTTGATTCGGGATGACAGCCAGGCGCAGCTCAAAATTGTCACTGCCGAACTCGGTTTTCGCTACATACGATTCCACGCTATCTTCCACGATGTGCTAGGAACGGTCCGCGTTGAAAACGGAAGAACCGAGTATAACTGGGCGAAGATCGATCAGCTCTACGACGATCTGCTGGCGCGGCATATCAGACCATTTGTCGAGCTCGGCTTTACTCCAAATGTGCTGGCCACATCGCAGAACAGCATCTTCTACTGGCACGGGAATACATCACATCCAAAGCCGGATGGCTGGCATGATTTGGTGGAAACATTCACCCGACATCTGGAGGCGCGCTACGGAAAGGAAGAAGTCCGCTCCTGGTACTTCGAAGTGTGGAACGAGCCCAACCTGTCCGGCTTCTGGGAGGGCGGTGACCAGAAAGCTTACTTCGAGCTCTATGACCTGACCGCCAGGACAATCAAATCCGTCGATCCCAAGTTGCGCGTCGGTGGCCCCAGCACGGCCGGCGCAGCATGGGTTCCGGAATTTCTGGCGCATGTCAAACTCAGCGGCGCGCCAGTCGATTTTGTCACGACTCATACTTATGGCGTCCAAGGGGGCTTTCTGGATGAGAACGGAAAGAGCGATACCAGGCTCGATCCCTCTCCAGATGCGATTATCGGCGACGTGCGCCACGTGCGCGAGCAGATTTCGGCATCAACTTTCCCTGGCCTTCCGCTCTATTTCACCGAGTGGAGCACCAGCTATACGCCGCGCGATTCCGTGCACGACTCCTACATCAGCGCGGCCTACATCCTCAACAAGCTGAAAGCCAGCCAGGGGCTCTTGCAGGGTATGAGCTACTGGACGTACACCGACCTCTTCGAAGAACCGGGACCACCGACTGCTCCATTTCAAGGAGGATTCGGATTACTCAATCCTGAAGGAATCCGCAAGCCGGCCTATTTTGCGTACAAGTATTTGCATGCGCTTGATGGAGACAGCCTTGCAACGAGCGATCCGCAGGCGATGTTGTCCACAAAGGATGGAAACGTAACGGCTGTGATCTGGGACTTCGAACAGCCGGACCAGAAGGTCAGCAATCGCTCCTTTTATACGAAGGTGATTCCATCACACCCAGCGGTGCCTGTGCATCTGCGTCTCACGCACCTGGCTGCAAATGTCTCGTATCATCTTGTAGTGCATCGCACCGGGTTTCATTCCAACGACGCATACACAGCGTACATCGAACTTGGTTCACCCCAGAAACTGACTGAAGCGCAGGTCGCGCAGTTGAGCGAACTCACGCGTGATCTTCCCGAGACGGATAAGGTCGTGCGCAGCGGCGCCGATGGCACCGTAGAAGTCACACTATCGATGAACAGCAACGACATTGTTCTGGTGAAGCTGTGGCAGAACAAGGAAGCCAGATAATTGACTTGCGGCGTTCCATACCGAAGAGGAGCAGATGAGCGACAGGATTCGAATAATGAACGCTAAAGGCAAAATGTACTTCTTCGTACTCCTGCTCGCTATTGTTTCTCTAGGGCGGTCCGGCCAGGCATGGGCCGCCCAAGATGCGTCTGCTCATCCAGCCTGGCCTGGACCGGGACAGCTTTTTGTGGGCGCATGTTATCAGCCCATCGACCGCTCACCTGAGCAGATCGATCAGGACATTGCCATCATGAAGCGCGCCGGCTTCAATGTGGTGCGCATGGGAGACCTGTCGTGGGATTCCTTTGAGCCATCGCAGGGCAAGTTCACCTTTGAGTGGTTCGACAGCATCATGGACAAGATGCAGGCCAATGGCATCCGGGTCATTCTTGACATTCCCGGTCTGCCCGCGCCCATCTGGCTGCATCGGGCACACCCGGGCGTCGATATCGTCGCGCAGAACGGCACGCGGCTCCCGCCTGCCGAGCGTTACATGGATAACATCAGCGACCCCGACTACGTCCGCGAGGTCGGGATTATGGCCGACGCGCTGATGAGGCGCTATGCGAATCATCCCGCGGTTATTGCCGTCGGCTATGACAACGAGATCGGGAACGGCTTCATGTCGTATTCGGAAGCCGACCGCCAGCGGTTCATTTCATGGCTCACGAAGAAGTACGGCAGCATTGACGAACTGAACAGAGCATGGGCCACGCAGAGATGGTCACGCCGCTTGAACAGCTTTGACGATGTGGACCTGCCGCTCGCCGATGGCCCTGGACCGTCGGAGCGCTACCTGGACTTACATCGCTTCTGGTCGGATGTGACCGTGGCTCGTCTGAACGAACTCGACGAAATCCGCCAGCGAGACATGCCCGGCGTTCCATCCATTTCAAACCTGTGGGACACTGCTGGCCGGCGCGGATTCGACTACCTTTCTACGTACAGGTCCTACGTCTCGTACGGGGCTGAAGGCTTTTATCCCGGCGACCCCATCAGCGGTGCATTTGGCGCGCTGATGACCAAAGGGGCACTAACAACGCCGATTTGGTTCAACGAATTTACCGCCGGTGGCGGCGGCTTTTACGGAACTCCGGGCAGAAGCTACATGTACGCCAACCTCGCACTCATGATGGGAGCTCAAGGGATTCTTGCCTGGACCTTCAACAGTCACCAGGGCGGAGAGGAACAGGCGCTCTTCGGGCTGGTGGATCACGATGGAACCCCTTCGTGGAAAGTGGATGAGTTTGCTCGGATAGCGACGGAATTCAAGCAGCTTGCCAAGTTCGGATTCCCTCGGTATACACATCCCGAAATAGCCATCGCCTATTCATTCGATTCCTTCATCGACTCTCATCCCAACGGTCCTTCCAATACAACGCGGCAATACTTCAAGCCTCCCTACACCGAGCAAGTGCAAGGCGCCTTTGAGCCATTCTTCCGCGCCAATCTCGATACCGCCATCATCAACATCGGGCATGAGAGCCTCTCACCCTACAAACTGGTCGTCGTACCTGCCGATTACGTGATGGATCCGGCGAGCGCAACGGCACTACGGGGATACGTAAACAATGGCGGCACAGTACTCATGACAGCATTCTCAGCCAAAGTGGATGAGCATGGGCAATGGTTCGACACTCCGCTGCCTGGCAGGTTGAGCGATGTCTTTGGGCTGAAGACAAATGCATTCTATGATTCGACGGTGTTGAGATTCGATCTGGATGGCAAGTCGATCTCTGGCAACTCACGCCGATACGAGGTGCTCGAGCCGTCAACGGCCACGGTGCTCGCCCGCTTCACAGATACCGCGGATCACAGCCCGGCAATCACGATTAATAGATTTGGTAAAGGCAATGCCCTCTATCTGGCGACCGAGTCCAACGATTCCACCATCGGTCCTGTGCTAGAACGCGTCCTCCGCCTTGCGGGCATCCAAGCTGGGCCTTCCACACCAGAAGGTGTTTACGCCCGTTCAGTAGATGGCCGCACTCTGTATGTGAATACGACCGAAGAAAAGAAGACCGTGCGCCTGGAGGGCAGCAAACGGGGAATGCTGACCAATCGGATTTATGAAGGCGCCATGGTTTTGGATCCACTGGCATCGGAGCTCGTCCAATGAAGAAAAGATTGCGATGTTGGCGGATTTTAGTCCGGACAGTCTCGGAACCTGAGGGCGCCCCATTCAGTTCTAGATGCGTGCATCACCGCCGAGCAGGTCTTTCAGAAACTCGATAGTCGAAGGCAGCTTGAGTACAGATCTGATGATCGCTGATGTGTATAGGAATTCACAGATTTCAAGGTGATGAGCGAGATGTAATGCTCTTCTCCCCAGTAATCTCCAGAGGTGCTGCACGCGAGACGGCAGGCTTTCTGAGATCAAATGGCAATCTGTTTAACGTCGCGATTACACGAGCTCGCGGGGTGTTGCACGTGGTATGGCGACTGGTATGCGCGCAACATGTACGTGGAGGGGTCGGAACAGTACAGGTACCACGTGGAAACCTACGGCCATCCCTCCAAAGTCGGCTACAAAGACATCGTGGAAAACTGGAAGGCCGCCAAGTGGGACCCCGATCACTTAATGAGTCTCTATAAAAAGGCAGGCGCAAAGTACTTCTTCAGCATGGGTGTGCATCACGATAACTTCGATCTTTGGAACTCGAAGTACACGCGTTGGAACGCTGTAACCATGGGACCGAAGCGCGATATCCTCGGCGATTGGCAAAAAGCGGCACATAAACAAGGACTGAGATTTGGAGTGAGCGAGCACTTGTGGATAAGTTACAAGTGGTTTGCCACAAGCCATGGGGCCGACAAGGCCGGGCCGATGGCGGGCGTTCCTTATGACGGTGCGGATCCGAAGTATGCGGATTTGTATCACGATGCCGATTGCGCGCGCGTGATCGAGAAACTGGACTGGAACGACGACGATATTCCTGAGTCGTGGAAGCGCCACTATCTTGATCGCATGACGGACCTGATCGACAAGTACAAGCCAGATCTTCTCTACACTGACGGGCACCTGCCGTTCGAGGACTACGGATTGAAGATGGTGGCGCATCTCTACAACGCGAATGCGCAGTTGCATGGCGGCTCGACGGAAGCGGTTTACACAAGCAAAACCGCTACGGACTGCGCTGTTGGCACATGCCTGCTGGATCACGAGCGCGGAGTGGCGGATGGGATTGCCGCTAATCCTTGGCAGACCGATACCTGCATCGGGCAGTGGCACTACAAGCGGGGACAGAAGTACAAGACGCCCAAGAAGGTGATCGATCTGCTGACGGACATTGTGAGCAAGAACGGCAACCTGCTGCTGAATTTCCCGTTGCCGAATTCGGGAGAACTCGATTTTGAAGAGATGGAAGTGCTAGAAGGAATTACCGCATGGATGCAGGTGAACAGCGAAGGCATTTACTCATCGCGCCCTTGGAAGATCTACGGTGAAGGACCCTCTACTCAGGTCAAGATCGTTAGCGGCAATTTTAACGAAGACAAGCAGAATGACCTTACCGCCGAAGATGTCCGCTTCACCGCGAAGGGCAAGACGGTCTACGCATTCGTCCAGGGACTGCCCGAGAAGGAAGCCGTTGTGAAAGCTCTTGGCCTTGCGAGTCCGCAAGAGCCTGGCAAGATCCAAAAAGTGGAATTACTGGGCTACAACGGCGCGCTGAACTGGAAGCAGGAAGATGGTGCATTAAAAGTCCAGATGCCGCCGGACAAACTTTCCGATATTGGCATTGCGCTTAAGGTTGAGCTGGCGTAGCCGAAGTATCTTCGGGGATATTCACAGTGTCTCCCAGTGATGACTGACTGACCTGCACCCGGAAAACTCAACCAGTCAAAACTGGAGTTCTCACCAGCTTATTTCATCCCCTCCAGGTAAGGGGCTACCCTCGCACTGCTACGATGATCGGTGGTTTCCCTACCAGCAATAAGTGGCCACGATGTCGGGAGCGCTGGGAAGCTGGTTAATGACGGTAGTATGCAAAACGATCTGTACATTCTTACTCTCCCAGCCCTTGGGAAGGGACTTCACGAGTGCCGATACGGATTGCGGATTGGTGAGGAATTCGGCAGCGGCACGCGTTCCTGCATGTCCAATTCCCGCGGCTGTGATGACAGACGTACCGGTCTTGGAGTTCAAGACTCGGGATACGATCGCATAGTCCTCTGTAAAGTCGTTATTCGTAGACCACCGCTTTTGAGAACCTGTGCGGTCCACGATTCCGTTACGCCCATCAAACACATAACGGAGATTCTCCGTCATGGTGATTGTCCATGAATTGTTATGCGCGCCAATCAGGATTGTGGGGTTTTCGCGAAGGTCGCCGAACGCTACGTCGCTGCCAAAGCGAATGTCGAATTGCTTGTCGCGCTGCACCAGCATCGCCACGATCTTTGTTGTTGCAGCGACATCGCCGATGGTAACGTAGGTATCCTTTGCGGGATACAGATCCTGAATGTCGAGTTTGGTGCCCGGAGGCAACGGGATATAGGATTCCAGGCCCATTGCCTCAGATTGGCTCCGCCGGTGTTGCTCGAAATACGCATCCAGATAAGAGGTAGACAATTCATAGACAGCATTGCTGCCAATATAGATCAGGATCGGATTGGAATGATCCAGAATAGGCGCCCAGAAGCGACCAAAGGCGCGCTCATCCGAAAATGAGAAGTAGTGCTGTGCTGCCCAGGCCAGCAAAACTACTGCGACGGAAATAGCAACCCACGATCCGTGACCGAGGAACCTTCGAGTTGGGGACGGAGATTCGGGTGGAGCAATTTCAGTAGAAGTGAACGGGGTTACCGATTCGGCATGGATCTGGTTTTCTTCGGGCCCGGGTTGCGGAGCGGGCTGCGAATGAACCGGACTCCTTTGAGCCCATTCGAAGATGGCCCTGAAAGATCCGGAGGGGATGCTGATCCGGACGGCTCCTTCAGGCGCTGTTTGATAGTAGACTGCGAGGCGCTTCCTGACCTCTGCCGCGCGTGCGCGAACGATCGGATCAACATTCGTGTCGTAATCTGGGCGTCTATCAAAAACATTCGCCCCGATGACCCGCTCCTTGAGCATCTCCATGCGGTCTGCAAGACTCTGATCGACTATGTACTGCAATAGCTCTTGAGACTGTTTACTGGAGTGAAAGGGGGTACTTTGAAAGATCGCAGACAACGTCTTACGTACTTCAGCCGCTGGGACCGTGCCTGAAACCTTTTGTCGGTCAGCAGATTCGACTTTCTCAGCGGTGAACTCCATAGACGGCCTCGAATTCTCGCCTCGCACACGTACTGTACCCCCCCCGGAACTCCATTGACAAGAGCAATTTCCAAGGAAAAATCAAGGACAGTACCATACAGCACCTTGTCACGACATTCTCAGTTATCGTTAACTTGCGCTCGAATTAAACCTAACGCCAGCGTGCGTTCCCAGTCAAGTTAACGTTTACATGCTCAGGTCAACGGGGCAGGAGATTGGTCGCTTCATCTGTGAATTCGATCGACCAGAAAGTCTCGTTTTCGTGATTCCGGGTCCTCTTGGTTGAAGAGGGCTTGTCAACAAGAATTTGCAACGTCAAGGAAATCGTCTCGGGAGGCAAAATGACAAAGTTACGTCTCGTACACCTGGCAGTCTTGTTGGCCATTATGAGCCTAGGACTGACATTCGTTTCGAAACTTCATGCTCAATCGAAGAGCAACACAGCGTCACTGTCGGGGACAGTTGGCGACCCTTCCGGGGCCAGAATCCCAAAAGCGACGGTGAGGCTCACCAACCCGGAAAATGGAATCATCCGAAACGACGCCACGACCGCGACAGGCGAGTTCTCGTTCGCTTTCCTGCCTCAGGGCACCTATGTCATCGAGGTCAGCGCCCCGGGATTCAAGACATCCCGACAGACCGGAGTCGCCCTCACTGCGGGTGATTCGTTGACACTTGGGATCAGCCTGACGATCGGCGCGACCGAGCAGGTCTCAGTCAACGAAAGTGGGCCGCTGCTTCAAACGGAGAACCCGAGCATCAGCACCCAACTCGCGAGCAAACAAATTGAGGAACTTCCGCTCAACCTCAGAAATGTGCTCACCTTTGCCACGCTGGATTCCGCTGTGAACGTGCAGGGCGACCGGCAATTGCTAGGGGCGGGTGGGAGTGAAGACACGGCGGACCAGGATTACTCCTTCCTGAATTTTGGAGGCGGCTACTTCGGAACCAACCTGTTCCTTCTGGAGGGCGGCTATGATGTGGCCCAGGGCTGGGGAGGAATCTTGTATGTGCCCGCCCCTGAGGACACGGACCAGGTCAAAGTAACCAGCTACTCGTTTTCAGCCGAATACGGATTGAGCACCGGCAATGTGATCAGCCTTACTACCAAGGCCGGCACTCACGACTACCATTTCCTTGCCGACGAATACATGCGCAACCAGGCCTTGGATGCGAACCTTTATTTCAACAATCTGCACGGCAACCCCCGGCCTACGGACCATCGCAATCAGTTTGGATTCGCCGGCGGCGGACCGTTGTATATCCCGGGCATCTATAAGCAGCGGGACAAGACCTTCTTTTTCGCGCACTATGAGGGATTGCGGCTCAACGGGGGCCTCAGCTATAGCGCACAGGTGCCAACCACCGCACAACTGGGGGGCGACTTCTCTTCGCAGCTGACAAGCACGTCATTGGGTACAGATTGCCTGGGCCGGACCATCTTTTCCGGGGCGATCTACAATCCCTACTCATTAAGCAACTGCCCAAGTGGAGGAGTGGTCCGCAATCCCTATCCGGGAAACATAATTCCGGCGAGCGGGCCCGGGTCGATCGACCCTCTGGCGAAGAAATTTGCCACAGGAAACTACTGGCCGGCGCCAAAGAATCCAAGCGGTGGATTCAACTTCAACACCACGGCGAGTGCGCCGACGACTTCAAACGAGTGGGGATTTCGCATAGACCATAACATCAACGCGAATAATCGCATCTATGGGCAGTTCTCGAATAAGCACGAGGGAAAGGTTCAGACCGGGGCATTTTACGGCCCGAACGATGTCGCGGGGCCGTATGTATTCGACCCGAACAATCGCATGTTTGGAGTTTTGGGCTATTCTCACGTCTTCTCGTCAAATCTCGTCCTGACCAGCAGCTTATTCTTCATCCGGAATCCGGGGGGAAACAATGTCCAGGGCTTCCCGTTCAAGCCCTCGACGCTCGGGCTGCCGGGTCTGCTTGATTCGTGGACACCGCAGTTTCCGCAGGTTCAGTTTGGGAACACCTTCAGCGGGAGTTTCTATGCTCCGCTGGGAGCGACACAAAACTCAGGCGAGGCCAGCTTCCCGCAAAACAACGGCAGCCTGACCATCGACGTGAACAGGAATTTCAAAGCGCATTCGCTTTCGATCGGCTATATGGGCGTTTGGCAGACAGACGACGGCGGCAGACTCGTTCCGACTGTATTCAATTTCTCAAACACCATGACGGCTGGTCCCAACCCGACAAACATTACGCCCAATACCGGAGACGGGTTGGCCTCCTTCATGGCCGGAGCCGGCAACGCCGGGGCCGGCTCAGCAGGCTCAACTGGGTTTAACGCATTTCCGGCGCCGACGTATTACATGCATGGGATGTACGTGCAGGACGATTGGAAAGCGAACCAGAAGCTTACCTTGAACCTAGGTTTCCGGTACGATCTGCAGATGCCGGTGACAGCCCGGCATAACCAGCAGGCGTATTTTGATTTCCACGCCCTCAATCCGATCAGCGCGGCGACGGGGATTCCGGTCTATGGGGCAATCGTCTTCAATTCTCCCGGGAACCGCGGTCTCTACCGAAAGAATTTGAATGACCTTGCTCCCCGCATTGGCTTTGCGTACAATGTGATGCCGAAGCTGGTTGTGCGTGGCGGCTATGGCTTGTATTTCGCAAGAAACTTCTACGGCGGCAATGGACCGGATCCGGGATATTCGACAGCGACAAGTTGGACTTCTTCGGCCGATGGCATCAACGTGATTTCACCCCTTGCACAGGCATTCCAATCGGGGCTTGTACCGGTTACTGGGAATAAACTCGGAGGGCTGACAAACGTAGGTCAGGGCGGTGGTGGCGTGAATCCGTATCGGCCCGATCCGTTAAATCAGCAGTTCAGTTTTGGATTCCAATACGCCGTCACGAACAACGACGTGCTGGATGTCAATTACGTCGGCAGCCGCGGAAGGCGAATCATCCTTGGCGGCATGAACTACGGCCAACTGGATCCAAAGTATCTCTCCATGGGCACAGCGCTGAGCAATCCATTGCCTAATCCGTATGCGGCGGCTTTGAGTAACCTTGGACTCCCCGCGATGAGCTGCCCGTATACAGTGGCGCAATCGTTGATGCCGTTTCCGGAGTTCTGCGGCGGTGTCAATGCCTCGAGTGAACCGATCGGAGTCAACAACTACAACGCGTTGCAGGCAAGCTTCAAGCATCGCTTCAGCGCGGGGCTGCTCTTCACGGCCTCCTACACCTTCTCGAAGTTTCTCTCCGATGTGGGTGGTCCGGAAGAATGGGGTTCGATCAACGGCGACCAGGGCGGCGCGGGTATCCGCAACTTCTACAACCTGAAAGCGGATTGGTCGGTGGACGGCACCGATATCCCCGAATCTCTGGTTTTGAACTATGTGTATGAATTGCCGATCGGCCGGGGCAAGCAGTTCGGCAGCGGAATGAACAGGGCTGCAGACGTAGTTGTGGGTGGCTGGCAGGTGACGGGAATTACGTCCGTCCAAAGCGGTTTCCCATTGTCGATCGGCCCCAACGGAAACGGCGCGAGTGTTTACGGCGGGAACCAGCATGCCGATTTGACTGGGGCTGCCTTTAAGACCGGTACCTGCGGCAAGGGCACCCCTACTAACCCCTCCATCCCGGTGGGATCGAAGTATTGCTTCTTCAACCCAGCGGCCTTCAAGGCGCCGGCGTCCTACACCTTCGGCGCAGCTCCTCGCTACTTTTCCAATCTGAGGGCTCCGGGGTATGTGAACCAGGATCTCACGCTCGCAAAGTGGTTCAACCTCGGGGACAAATTCCGCCTGCAATTCGCTGTGCAAATGTTCAACGCTTTCAACCACGCCAATTTCGGCATTCCGGATTCCGGCGTAGGAGATGGGACCATGGGCGAGAGTTCATCTACCCAGGGAGCGAGACAGATGCAGGGTGTGCTGAAAATAACCTATTAGTGTCTCTCTCTATGCAAAGGACCTTACTTGCTCTCTGCCTCACGATCGCGTTCACGAATCCAGCCGTGAACGCGGTCGGAGGTGCGCAAGAGCCCGCGCAAACTCTTCAACCCCTCCTGGCCGACGCCCAGGCGGCCCAGTCCAAAGGGGATTTTCATGCCGCGGCGGATGCTTATCGGAAGGCAACCGAGCTTGAACCCTCGATTCCGGAATTGTGGGCCAATCTTGGCCTCATGGATCACCAAACGGGGAATTCATCTGAAGCGATTGAAAGCTTCAAAGAAGCGGCCCAACTGAACTCGTCTCTTTTTGTTCCGCAGCTTTTTCTGGGCATCGAGTACCTCAACGGAAAGAATCCAGACGCTGCGCTGCCTTATTTGAAACGTGCTGGCATGATCAAGCCGGGGGATTTGCAGGCTGCGCTTTTCTTGGGCAAAGCGTATTCCATGCTGGATCGTGGCAGTCAGGCCGCCGATTCCTTTTGGAAAGCAACTGAGATCGCTCCAAGCAACGGAAATGCATGGATCGGCCTCGGAACTGCGTATCTGCAGCAGGTGGAAACCGACGCGCGCCTTATGACTTCGACCTACAAACACTCGTCGTACGTCGCCCTGCGGACCGCGGAGACCCTTGCCGAAGAAGGCAAGTTGGTTGATGCAGAGAAAGCATACAAGGTTGCGATCGCATTCGCATTACCGGCGCCGTGTGCTCACGCTGAGTTCGGGATCACGTTGCTCCGCGAAAAGAGGATTGCTGAAGCGCGCGAGCAATTTGAAGCTGAGACTCGGGCAGAAGGACACTGCGGACTAGCGGCGCTCGGAAATGCTGTCGCGGCTGCAGCGACAGGGCAAACGGAGGTTGCCATCAAAGCGCTCGGCGCGGTTGCTGCGAACAATTCCGGATTCATTGAATCAAATCTGTATCTGTTCCGCGACGCTTTATCGGCAGACGAGGCGCGATCGATCGTCGAACTGGCAAGGAAGCAGCAGAGCGAAAGAGGATCTTCAATCGATCTCGGTACTGTAATTGAGCAGGCGCTTTTTTCTGATTTGCCGCCTGCGGCGGGAATCGATGAGGTGGAAACGACTCAAGCGCCGCGAAGGGCGCCGGCGGAAGCACGGGTCCTTCACGTTTCTGGGATGAATGCTGCCTGCGATCATGCCCTGAAGCCAACGCTGGAAGAGTTGGACAGCGCGCAACAACAACTGCTTGCATCCTGCGCGTTTTACACGGGCGATTTCCTCACGGTCTCAAAGATTGCTGAAAGGCAGAAAGCGAATCCTGAGACCCTGGCGCAGGGATTGTACTGGGAGACCAAGGCCGATCAGAAACTGGCGATTGCGACGCTGACGCGGGCCGGCGAGATTGACCCCGACTCGCCGCGGATGCATATGCTGACGGGAGATGTGCTTCGCCAGAAGCGGCACTGGAGCGACGCAGAGTCGGAATATCGGAAAGCACTTGCCATCGATCCCACGAGCCACGGAGCGCTGCTGAGCCTTGGGATTGTGCTGTTCACCGAACTGAAGACCGAAGAAGCCTTCACGATTGCCAAGTCACTGCTCGCGGAGGCACCGGAAGATCCTGCGGCGAATCTGCTTGCCGGAGAGATGCTGGTGCAGGAGCACAAGTTCCAAGAGGCTGAACCATACCTTACCCATTGTCAGAACCTCGATCTTGAGTTCGTTCCGCATCTTCATGTTCTGCTTGGGCAGGTGTATGCGGAAACGAATAGGATTCCGGAGGCCATCTCGGAGTACAAGCAGGGCCTGGTGGGCGATGAGAATGGCAGCATCCACTTCCAACTCGCACGTCTCTATCAGAAAACCGGGGATACAAAGACAGCGGCAGAAGCTTTTCAGGCTTCGCAGCGGTTGCGCAAGCAGTGGGACGACCGCGCAAGCGTCGTCCTTCAACAGTCGGCAACAGACATAAGGCATCAGTAGGGCTTCACAGGAATGTGAGCGGAGGATTCCTTCAATAAGAGATGTTCAGGATCGATTGCAGAAGTGAACAAGCTTGCTTGCGGGGGATCAAAGCGTCATCTGGCAAGGCCGTACATCCCATCTTGATTCGGTCAGTTCGAAACTGACACGGGAGTTCATTTTGATCTCATCAGGTTTTATGAGAGTCGCACTTGTGGCCGCAGCGCTCGGTGTCTCGAGCACAACACTCACTTTTTGCGCCAGCAGCGAGGTACAGACATTCGAACGAAACGCCAATGGCGCAACTCTCTATTCAGAGAGCGGGGCCTTGCGCGTTTCCGTGTGCTCGGATCGGATTGTCCATGTCGTTGCCAGCCCGGTGCGAGAGATTCCGGTAGCGATTGTCCCGGCGGTGATTGGCGAATGCAACGACAGTCAATTCATAATCGAGTCGAACAAGTCGAAGATCTCCGTTCGCACTGCCGCGCTCGAGGTGAGCATCGACCGCGCCACAGGGGTTGTCCGTTTCCTCTCAGCTGACGGAAAGACAATATTGAGCGAGCCAGCAAGCGGAGGAAGAAAACTGACTCCGGAAACGATTCAAGGCGTCTCCACATTCCAGGTGCAGCAGGTGTTTCTGTCGCCCGCCGATGAGGCGCTCTACGGTCTCGGCCAGCACCAGGAGGGAATCTTCAATCTGCGAGAGCTTCCGCTTCGCCTGCAGCAAGCCAATACAAATATTTCTGTGCCGGTGTTGTTGTCGACCAAAGGCTATGGGTTACTTTGGAACAACGCGTCGTTGACGGACTTCAATGTGGCCGACGAACCGATTACATTGAATGCTGCGACAGGCGAAGGGACATTCAGAACAGGTGCGGCGGGAGAATATGGATTTCTGCTGACCGGAAACCGAAGAAGCCGGCTTCGCCTTTCTGTCGACACCAAGGCGGTCATTGACATCAACAATATGTGGGTCGCCGATTCTGCCAGCGCCAAGATCAGCCTGAAGGCAGATTCGGAGTACAAGATTTCGGCTCAAACGGGCGGCGATACCAAACTCTTTGCGCGTCCTCCTTCCGCGACTACTGTGTTTCGTTCCGAGGCTGGCGGAGCGGTGGACTACTACTTCTTCTACGGGCCGGAACTGAACAGGGTAATTTCAGAGTATCGCCAGATGACCGGCGCTGCTCCACTGCTACCTCGATGGGCATACGGTTTTTGGCAGTGCAGGGAGCGGTACTCAAGCCAACAGCAGATTCTGGATACGGCCGCGGAGTTTCGCACTCGCAAGATTCCAGTCGATGTGATTGTTCAGGATTGGCAGTATTGGGGCAAGTATGGCTGGAATGCGATGCGCTTCGATGAACAGTATTACCCTGAGCCGGCGCAGTTGATGACCGAATTGCACAAAGAGAATCTTCACCTTGTGGCTTCAGTGTGGGCGAAGTTTGGAACCGAGACAACCGTCGATCAGGATATGAAGAAAGGGCACCTGCTGCTGGCGTCAACTGATAACACCCGGGAACCCGGAGAGGCGCAAGCAAAAGAGGATTGGGCTGACCTGTTCAATCCGAAGGCGCAGGAGTTGTTTTGGTCTGAATTGAATCGCGGACTGTTTCGCGATGGAATGGACGGATGGTGGCTGGATGCTTCGGAACCAGAGGGCGATCCACTCAAAGGCGTGCCAACATTTCTCGGTCCAGGAGAACTTGTGCGCAACGCGTATCCGTTGTATGAAACCACGGCGGTTTACAAAGGACAGCGCGCGGCCAACGACCAGAAGCGTGTCGTGATCCTGACGAGATCTGCGTTCTCTGGTCAGCAACGCAATGGAACTATCTCCTGGTCAGGTGATGTCTCGGCGGACTGGGACACATTGCGCAGGCAGATCCCCGCAGGGTTGAGCTTCAGCATGTCGGGGCTTCCCTACTGGACGACGGACATTGGCGGTTTTTTTCGTCCCAACGATCAGTACACTTCAGACGACTATCACGAGCTACTGATTCGTTGGTTTGAGTTCGGCACTTTCAGCCCGATCTTCCGCGTTCACGGTTATCGCTCCGAAACCGAAATGTGGAAGTATGGTCCGGACGTCGAACAGGAACTTCGGAAGTTCGACACGCTTCGCTATCGGCTCCTACCCTATATCTACTCGCAGGCGTGGGATGTTACTGAGAAGGGCGGCACCATAATGCGCGCACTGCCATTGGAATATCCCGACGACGCGAGTGTTCGCGAAATCCAGGATCAGTTTCTGTTTGGGCCGTCACTCTTGGTAAGTCCGGTCGTGGATAAAGGCGCCAGGGAACGTGGTTTATGGTTACCGGCGGCCGATAATTGGGTGGACTTCTGGACCGGGCAACGTCATCAGGGAGGAGAGAGGATAAAGGCAGAGGCACCAATTTCACAGATTCCAATCCATGTGAAGGAAGGCAGCATTGTGGTTCTCGGGCCAGCCGTACAATCGACGGCAGACTCCGAGGATCCGCTGGAGATCCGGATCTATCCGGGACGCGACGCGGATTTCACTTTCTATCAAGATCAGGGAGACGGTTACTCCTACGAGAGTGGACAGCGCGCAACGATTTCGATGCATTGGGACGATCGCCACCAGATCCTAATTGTCGGGACTACGAATGGAAGTTTTCCCAACATGCCGAAGCAGCACACCCTACGGATCGTAAAGGTTCATTCTGGCCACGGCGTGGGTGTTGCCCCTGAACTGAACGCCGACCGGGTGGTGGAATACGAGGGACAGCGCATCGCTGTGGAACTTCGCGACTCGAACAGGGCCTCGACGTCCGCAACACCCACGCAGTGATGTTGGATGGGGAATAGCGACGAACTCAATTTGGAATTGCCGGAACTCAAGAGCAGACGCGCATTGAAACGCTCGTTCCCTGGTTGACGGAATTCGCATCCACTGGAGGCGATGGAGGCAAGCAGCTTCCCGCGAAAATCCGGAAACACGGAGCAGCTCAATATTTGGAAATGGCCGTTGTCCGAAAGATGCATAGACGGTGTATGCGAGGGATTGAATCAATGAACCGCAGGGAATTTCTGACCAGTGGGATATCTACGATCGCATTGTCTCGGATGGCGAAGGCAATCGAACCTCAAGCGATTTGGACTGAGGCCGCCAAACTTGTGGGCGGGGCGACGAAGAAAGCCGATCATGAAGCCTTAGCAGGTTATCTGGTCAGTTTGACCCAACCAGGCCAGTGTGTCGCATTTTCCGGCATGCAGGCGGGCAGCAAATTGGCGATTCGTTACGCATCAATATCGGTGGGCACGATCAGTGTCGCGGTCAATGACGAGCCGGCTGGCAAGGTGAACGTTCATTCTTCGGGATCACTCACCGGTTCGTATTTGAATGCCATGGTAGATCTGGCGATACCTGCGGGCGCCACGGTGACCATCAGTCTGGCGCCCAACGACGTCGGGGTGAATATCGATCGGATCGCTGTTGGAGGTGAGCTGGATTTGCCGCCGGACATATGGAATCTGCCGCCGTTAACGGTTGCGGCAGGTCCGTACTCCGCGGACTGGAAAGCCCTCGGTCGGGCCTATACGGCTCCAGCGTGGTGGCGCGATGCGAAGTTTGGCGCATGGTCGCACTGGGATCCGCAATCCATGCCTGAGCAGGGCGATTGGTATGCACGCGGAATGTATATGGAAGGCAAACCGCAATATGAGTTCCACCTCAAACAATTCGGCCATCCGTCCGAATTCGGTTACAAGGATATCTGCCGCAACTGGGTAATCGACCGATGGCACCCTGAGGAGTTGATGAATCTGTATGTCGAGATGGGCGCCCGATACTTCATGGCAATGGGCTGTCATCACGACAACTTCGACTGCTTCGACTCAAAATATCAGCCGTGGAATTCGGTACATGTCGGCCCCAAGGTGGACATCGTCGGTACGTGGGAGAAAGTGGCGCGAAAGCACGGGATGCGTTTCGGCATCGGTTTTCATGACACTCCAGCCCGAACCTGGGGCCAGTTTATGCCGGTGCGTTACACCAGCGATAAGGCGGGGCCCATGAAGGGCGTGCACTACGATGCCCTTCAAACAGTTCTAGATGGGAAAGAAAAATGGTGGGAGGGCATGGACCCGGTCAATCTTTATGGCCCGGCCCACAATTCGCAGGATCCATTGCATTCGCCGTTCTCCAACCAATTCATGTGTCGAGTCGATGATGCCATCACCAAGTACCACCCCGATGTTATCTACTTTGACGAACACGCGGGTGATTCGCAGGTGGATTTGCGCGTGCAAATGGGGCTAGGTTTTCTCGCCCCGCCGCTTATCGCGAATTACTACAACAAATCTTTGCAGTGGAACGATGGGAAGATGGAAGCAGTCGTCAACCTCAAAGGTGTGGGTGGGCGTTACAACAGCTTCCAGGACCACCCTGAACTACTTCCCGACGTTGACCGTTCCTTGGTAAAGAGCACCGAAGCAATCATCGAACCGGAGATTATGGCCTATCCGTTCCAGACCGAAACTAGCGTCTCGGATTGGCATTACAGAACTGGACAAAAGTACCTGGATGCCCAGAGTGTTATCAATTCGTTAATGCAGAACGTGTGCCGCAACGGAACTATGCTGCTCAACCTAACTCAGCATGGTCGCGGCGATCTCGATCCCGAAGTGGTTCGCACCGCCAAAGACGTCGGCGCGTGGTTAAAGCTGAATGGCGAAGCGGTCTATGGCTCACGTCCGTTTGAGGTCTATGGCGAAAGTGGAGTTTGTTATACACGCAACAAAGGCAATGTCTATGCCACACTCCTGGATTGGAGCGGCGGCCCGGTCACTCTCAAAGCCCTCCGTGCCGGCGGAGCGACTCTGGGCAAGATTTCAAAAGTTGAACTGCTTGATTCCGACATTCCGCTTGCGTTCGTTCAAGATGATATGGGATTGACGGTCACCCTCGGCGCAACCCCGCAACCGCTTCCGGGAATCACCAGCCAATCGCTGGCATCTGTGTGCCGGATCTTGCGTATAAGACACGACAAAGGCTGGATCAATGATGACGATCTCGATGTGGTGTCTCACGGATGGCTTCGACGCTGCAACCTGGGAACCGGCGACTACAACAACGACCTTACCACCAGCGACACGCCCGGTGATGTTTGGAGTTGTTCATTTACCGGCAGCAGCATGTCGGTCATCGCCCCGAAAGAAACAGGAGCCGGAAAGATCGAGGTTCAGATTGACGGCCATACCCTCACCACGGTGGACCTGTCAACGACAGGTGTACGTCAAGCCCAGCAGAGAGTTTGTGAAGTGACGGATCTGACTCTCGGTAAACACTCCATTGCCATTATCAATAGGGGTCCGAGACAGGTGGCAGTGGATGCTCTGGTCGTGCATTGACCCTGCCAATTCATGAACACAAACTGCTTGTAATTCCTATTTGGTGGAAGAATGGCTACTACGATGAAAGACATCGCGCTTGACCTTGGGGTGTCGGTGGTCACGGTTTCCAAGGTTCTGCGGAATCATCAGGACATCGGCGATGAAACCCGGAGACGGGTTTTGGACAGGGTGAGGGAGCTTAACTACACTCCAAATTTGGCCGCGCGCGGGTTGGTAACTGGAAAGACTTATCTTATTGGACTCGTTGTACCCGATCTATTGCACCCGTACTTCGCCGAGATAGCGAAATCGCTCGCTCACGTATTTCAGAAAAAGGGCTATTGCCTGATGATCTCCACATCGGAGGAAGATCCGAAATTGGAGGAACGTGAAATTAATCGTTTCTTGGGACAAAGGTTGGACGCACTGATCATCGCTTCGTCCCGCTTCGATTCCGCAATTTTTGAGCGAATCCAACACCAAGGCCCGCCTTTAGTCATGATCGATCGCCGCTTTCCTAGTCTCAATGCCAACTATGTGGGCGTCGATGACGAAGCCGTTGGGAGACTCGCAACGGGGCATCTTATTAACATGGGGTGCAAGAGAATTGCGCATTTACGTGGGCCAGAGAATAGTCCTGGCAAGGGGCGTCTCGAGGGATACTTGAATGCATTGGCCAAGAACAGGATGATGTCTTTAGGAGGCTATATTTCCTCGCCGTGTTTGGTGGACGTGAAGAGCAAAGAGAGCGGTGCTGAGTTGATGAAGAAATTGCTTGAGCTTAAGCCGCGCCCCGACGGGGTATTCTGCTACAACGATCCACTTGCGATGGGGGCGATTCACACAATTCTTGATGCGGGGTTGAAAATTCCGGGGGATGTAGCTGTCATTGGCTCCGGGAATCTTCATTATGATTCGGAACTCAGTGTTCCGCTATCGAGCATTGACCAACAGACCGAGTTGATCGGCAAGCGCGCGGCGCGTTTGACCTTGTCACTCTTGGAGTCCGGAATGCACCAACGTCCGAAGGATATCATGCTTGAGCCTCAGCTTGTAGTCCGCGCTTCAAGCGATAGAACGCGGAGCGGCTCGCCAAGCGTCTAAGGAGTTTTGGACAAGTCAATAACGAGTGTCGTCCTCCGCCAAAAATTAGATCCGGGCGATATGAGGGAGCCTCTTAACTGTTAAGAGAATTACGAAGACGCCTATCGGTCCGGGCGTCCATACAGCTACTTCCGGCCAGATTTCAACTGTGTTTTGTTTGATATACCGCATTCATGCGGCGATTGCTGAGGCTTTTGTTCGGCCTGTTCATTCGGTTGATTTATTCTCGTAGTGACCTCCTTCTGGAAAACCTTGCCCTGAGGCACCAGCTTGCGGTGATGGAGCGCCGCTGCTCTCGGCCGCGATTCTCTACTCCTGACAGATTATTTTGGGTCATTCTGCGTCGGCTGTGGCCGGACTGGCGGCGAGTCTTGATCCTGGTCCAGCCCGAGACTGTAATCCTCTGGCATCGCGCGGGTTTCAAGTTGTACTGGAAATGGCTCTCCCGGCATCGGACCCGCGTTGGAAGAAGACATGTCAGCAGGGAACTGCGAGAGTTGATCTTCCGTATGGTCGCCGAGAACCCGACCTGGGGAGCGCCGCGCATTTACGGCGAGCTGAAGATGCTTAGCTTCGACATTTCGGAACGAACCGTGCAGCGCTGGATGAGGAAAGCCCCGAGGAATCCCGAGCCGGCAAAGCGATGGGCGCCGTTTCTGAACAATCATCGTGAAGCCATTGCCGCGATGGATTTCTTCACCGTGCCGACGCTCACCTTCGGCGTACTCTATTGCTTCTTCGTCATTGCGCATGATCGGCGGCGCATTGTGCACTTCAACAATACGCCCAGGAAGCCGCGACCATCGTCGGAACGATCACAGATCCTACGGGCGCCGTGGTCCCAAACGCCAAAATCACCATTACGAATACCGACACCGGAATGGTCCGCGCCACCTTGTCCAACGGCACGGGCCTCTACAGCGCCCGCGATCTGCAGATCGGACACTACGAGGTTATGGTAGAGGCTTCCGGCTTTAAGGCATACACCAAAAAGAACCTCACTCTGAACGTTGGCGAGACCGTCGGCATTGACGTTCCGCTCCAGGTCGGCGAAGCTGGACAGACCGTCACGGTTGAAGCCACCGCTCTTCAGGTTCAGTCCGAAACAAACGACATCAGCCAGACCATCACAGGGAACCAGATAGAGAACCTTGCCACCAACGGCCGTAACATTCTTCAACTCACGGCCCTTGTTCCCGGTGCCTCATCGCAGATGCCGGATTTCGATAAGCCGGGTGCGCAGTTCCAGAACCGGTCCATCGAGTTCAACGGCATGAGGTCGGACGACAACAACTGGATCATCGACGGTGGCGAAGCCTATGACCGCGGTGGCGGCGGCATTCTCCTCGTCTCTCCCTCCCAGGATGCCATTGGGGAATTCACCATCACTACCAGCAACTATGCCGCCGATCTGGGAAATTCTTCAGGCGGCATGCCCAGCATGGTCATCAAGAACGGCACCAAGTAGTTCCATGCCAGCGCCTGGGAGTACAACCGCAACGACGCCCTGGACGCTTACAATTACGAGGCGAAGAATACCTCCGGTCCGGTTTCGAAGAAGGCAGAACTCCGCTACAACGCCTTCGGATTCAACGCCGGTGGTCCGGTTCAGTTCAAGTCCGGCAAACCGAAGACTTTCTTCTTCTATAACCAAGAGTGGCGCCGCGAGATCAGCGGTCTCAGCCCAATTAACAGCAAGGCCTTCAACGCGGCAGAGTTGGGCGGGAACATGGAAGGTCTCAACGCGGTTGCCGGCAACAAAGCGGGCACACAACTGATTTGGGTACCTCAGACATTGGACCCGTCCGCGATCGCAAAATTCGCTACCGTCGGACTCCATCCGGCCGATCCGTTTCCAAACAACACCGTCCCATCGTCCCTGATTAATGCGAATGCTGCCGCATACATCAAGGCCGGCTATCTCCTGACGCCGAACCAATCGGACGGGCTGCATTACTTTTCTTCCGCCACCACAGGCGATTTTTATCGCGAGGAGATTGCACGCGTCGACCACACGTTCAGCGATAAACTGTCTGTCTACGGGCACATGATCTACGATTCGCTCTCAGAATCGGCGCCGATCGTCTCCTGGACCGGCAACCCGTTCCCAACCATAGGTTCGCTTGAAACGGTTCCTTCCTGGACAGCCGTGGTTCACGCTACCATGAACCTCCGTCCTGACCTGGTGAATGAAATTGCCTACAACGAGAACGGCAACGACATCACCATTGGCAACACCGGACTTTGGAAAGCGCCCGCCGGCTGGACTCCCAAGCCACTGTTCTCCGGCGCCAATACCAACGGCAAGATTCCGTCAGTCAACATCGAAAGCGGAGGCGGCCCATTCGGCGAGAACATGGCTTCGGGCAATTGGCCATGGCAGAACTGGTGGCGGAGCAACCAGATCAAGGATGATCTCTCCTATGTCAAAGGGTCGCACAACATGAAGATGGGCTTTGCCTGGTTGTGGACCTCAAAGAAGCAGCAAATCTTCGTCGACACCGCCGGAAACTACGACTTCAATGGAAACGCGACCAAAAGTTCGAGTGGGCAGGGCGGCATTGGCCTTGCGGATTTTCTGCTGGGCGATGCTGCAAACTTCAACCAGCCCCAGTTGCAGGATGCCGTCAACATCCACTTCAACACGATCGACGCATTCTTCGTGGACGATTGGCGCCTCAACAAGCGGTTGACTCTCAACCTGGGCCTCCGCTGGGAAGCCCTTCCCCACGCCTATGATGCCAACGGCCGGGCCTCGAACTTCTACCCCTACTTGTATAACGCGAATAATGCGGCGACCTTTGCAGGCACCAACACCAATGTTCTGTGCACCAGCACAACACAAAACGCCGCCTGCGCCAACGCAAACCTCAAGGGATTTGCAAAGGTCAACAACATCGCTCTGAGCGATGTCCTGTTCTACTTGAATGGCATTGGCCTCTCTGGAAGGAACGGCGTTCCCAAGAGTCTGACGGTGGACCACAATGCCAACTTTGCTCCGCGCGTCGGATTTGCCCTCGACGTATTCGGCAACCAGCAGACCGTTCTGCGCGGTGGCGGCGGAATCTTTTTCGAGCGCAACGCCGGTAACGAAGACTACAACCTTGGAACTGACCTGCCGTTCAGCAACTCGTCCTCAACGAACTTCGTCTACCTGGACAACCCCGCGGTTTCATATTCCACCGGGGCCAACGCTGGAACCGCACCCACGACCACGCAGGGCTTTACGGCAATCGATCCGAATGAAAAGATCACCACGGTGTATCAGTACAGCCTGGGAATTCAGCAGCAGTTGCGGAGCAACATGGTGTTCACCATCGGCTACGTGGGCAACAACTCGGTTCACTTGTCCGATACACCAGCCATCAACACTCTGCGGTTGAACGATATCACAAACCGTATTCAGGTTTGCGGTACACCTTGCGGCGGTCAATCGGGTATCCAGGCCGACCCATTCCGGCCGTATTTGGGCTGGGGCGGCATCGCCATGCTTCAGGATGAAGCAGGCGCCCATTACCATAGTTTGCAGGCCACCGTACGAGCCAGTGCGTGGCACAACCTCAGCTTCGGCCTCGCGTATACGTACTCGCACGCCTGGGATCAGCAGGATGGCCAGATTCAATTCGGCGGGGGCAACGTAACGAACCCCTTCAATCCGAAATATGACTATGGGACCGCGGGCTTCGACCAACGGCAGATCGCGCGTGCCAACTTCGATTACAACCTGCCTATCTTCCAGCATTCGAGTGGGGTTGCCCGCACCGTGCTGGGTGGCTGGACAGTCTCCGGAATCGTAGCTATGCAATCGGGAACCCCGTTAGGTATCGGAGCCCCGGATTGGAACGGCTTTGGGGGAGGTACGGGCAACCGTGCCAACCAAATAGGCCCGATCAGCTATCCGAAAACCAAGACCAAGTGGTTCGATCCAGGCGCGTTTTCTCAGCCGTCTCCAATGACCTTCGGCAACGCAGGCAAGAACCCGGTGACGGGCCCCGGACGCGACAATTGGAACCTGTCCTTGTATAAGGACTTCAAAATCACTGAAAGGGCCGGATTCCAGTTCAAAGCGGAGTCCTTCAACTCCTTCAACCACACGCAGTTCAACGCGGTTGACACCGGAGTCATCTCGGGATCCGTTGGTGGTGGTAACAACGCCACGGCCGGAAACCTGACCGGCACCACCGATCCGCGCGTCTTCCAACTCGGCGCGAAGGCCTATTTCTGATCGATCATACTGTCTCCACCCTGGCGTACGGCCGGATCATCTCCGGACTGTTACGCCAGGGGACTTTTTGTTTCTATTGCCAGGCAGCGCCAAGAATGTATTAAAGAGTACAAATGATCATGATTGGATCGGGCAGAGGATACGGTGTATTTGGTCCGGTTATCATCTCCTGACGATTGGAAAGTAAATCGACCGCGTGAGCTTGCGATAAAGCGATTCATTGTTCTTGCCACCTTTGGGGCCGCTGCATATAGTTGGGAATCAAATGAAGAAACTACTTGTAGTGCTGTGTTTCTGCGTTTTGCAGGGAACTCTCTGCTACCCACAGGATACCGAATTGCGTGTTGACCTAAGCCGGCCCGGCAAGAAAGTGACTCCGAATCAGTTCGGGATCTTCTTCGAGGAGATCAATCACGCGGGCGACGGTGGACTGTACGCCGAGTTGATCCGGAATGGATCGTTCACGGAGGCTCCGACACTGGACGCGTGGTCGGAAGTCCGCGCGGGCAAAGCCAAAGTGAATCTTTTTTTCGAGAGTGCAATGCCACTCAATGCGGTCAAGTCGCGGAGCCTGCGAATTGAAGTCGACTCTACGAACGGAGAGAGAGCGGGAATCGCCAACGAGGGCTATTGGGGCATTGCAGTAAAGAATGGCGATTCGTACGAGTTCTCGATGTACGCGCGCGGCGCTGCAGGGTTCGCTGGACCTGTGACGGTCACGCTCGGAGGCAAAGACGGCACGGTCTGTGGGCAGACTCAGATCAGCGGCCTGAAGCCGGCATGGAACCGCTTCACTGGTTCAATTCAGACGTGCGCAACGGACCCCGCAGCACGCTTGACCATCTCGGCGAGTCAGACTGGAACTTTCTGGATAGACATGGTCTCGCTCCGTCCCGGCAACGATATCTTTCGCGCCGACCTGCTGCAAAAGCTGAAGGATCTGAAACCGGGATTCATCCGCTTCCCAGGCGGAACCTACGTCCAGGGCAACGAGCGCGAGACGGCGTTTCGCTGGAAGTCCACAATCGGCGATCTCGCATCCCGCAGGGGACACTACGATGCACCATGGTCGTATTGGTCCAACGACAACATGGGGTTCCACGAATACCTGCTGCTCTGTGAGCGGTTGAACGCCGCCCCGATGTACGTTGTCTACGCCGGCATGACCTGGACTCTCGGCAGCAAGTCACCCTTCGGCGTTCTTCAGCATCACAAGATTCCGGTCGGCGATTTTCCAATGGACGAGATGGGGCCCATCGTTCAGGATGCGGTGGATGCAATTGAATACGCCAACGGCCCGGCGACAAGCAAGTGGGGTGCTTTGCGCGCGAAGGCGGGACATCCGGCGCCGTTCGGGCTCAAGTACGTCGAAATCGGCAATGAAGACGGCTCCAACCCTCTCTATATCGATCGCTACACGCTGATCTACAAAGCGATCAAAGCGCGTTTTCCTGATGTGCAAATCATCGTCAACGAGCGCCGCGGCGGGTTCGCGAACTTGCCGATGGATCTTCTGGACGAGCATATCTATGCCCGGCCGCTGGCTGCAATCGAAATGGCCAAGCGGCTCGACGCTCGAGATCGCAATGGCACTAAGAGCGTGCTGGCCGAGTATGCGGTTCAGAACTCGGCTGGCTTCGGCAACATGCGTGCAGCGCTGGCGGAAGCGGTGATGCTCGACGGTGTCGAGCGAAACTCGGAGATCATGCCGCTCGCCTCGTATGCGCCTCTTCTGGCTAACGTGCACGCGATCAAC
>Ga0209483_1000292_pt1 | contig 46005 bp, 35 predicted proteins | sample NGEPerA_FD_184508 | JGI IMG/M metagenome (GOLD analysis project Ga0209483, IMG submission 184508) | Arctic peat soil microbial communities from the Barrow Environmental Observatory site, Barrow, Alaska, USA - NGEE PermafrostL2-A... | ecosystem: Environmental > Terrestrial > Soil > Wetlands >...
CTGAATGCGGGCAGCCATCCGTCGATTAGCGTGGTAGAGACGGGCGCGATGAAGGAAACGGCTCGGGTGGCGATCGCGGACGCCGGGCTCGGATTGGCGTTCTCGCCCGACGGACGGCGCGTGTATGCGGGCGGCGGATCGCGAAACGCGGTGCTCGAGTTCACGTTCTCGCCCGCGGGTGAGTTGAAAGTGTCGCGCGAAATCTCCGCAGGGCCGCCCGCCGTCATGAACTTCATCGGCGATGTCGCGGTCTCGCCGGACGGCCGGACCGTGCTGGCGGGCGATCTCTTCCATGACCGCGTGCTGGCGATCAACGCGCAATCGGGCCAGGTCACCGGAGCATTCAAGTCGGGACGGCGGCCGTACCGGATTCTGGTTCATCCCGACGGGAAGTCCTTCTTCGTATCGAGTTGGGCGGATGCGTCCGTGTACGAGTACAGCCTGCCTTCGGGCAACGAGATGGCGCGCGCGCGCGTGGGGGCGCATCCCACGGATCTGGTTTTGAGTAATCGAAAAATTCCCGACGAGCAGAGCACGTGGCAGTATCGCCTGTTTGTCGCCTCGGCCAATACAAATGACGTGTTCGTGGTGGGCGTGACGGAGGGCAAGGAGCTGAATGTGCTCGAAACGCTGAACGCCGGGTTCAGCGCGGTGGCTCCCGCCGGCATGACACCGAGCGGCTTGGCGCTGAGCGCCGACCAGACGCGGCTGTATATCGCCTGTTCCGATGTGAACGCGTTGGCGGTGGCCGACGTCTCGGCAACACGCAGCCGCCTGGCTGGATTCGTCCCCGTGGGTGCGTATCCTACAGCGGTGCACGTGGTGGCCGGAGGGAAACTCGCGGTGTTGAACGGCCACGGCGGCAGCATGTCGGTAATCGACGCCCCGACGGACGAAATGCTGCCGGAGTTGACGAACCGGGCGATGGCGCTGACGCCCTATCGCGAGTCCTTTTCCGATTCCCTGCCCGAGCAGCGATCGTCCATCGAGCATGTGATCTACATCCTGATGGACGGAACATCGCCGGGGGCGAATTCCACCAAACTCGCGCGCGAGTTTGTGCGCCTGGACAATTTCCATCCGGCTGGCGATACGCCAGTAGCCGCACTCAACTGGGCGGTGTCGGCGATCGCGCCCGACTTTACAGAGAGGTTAGGTCCGAGCTTCGCGGCAGGACGCCTGCGCTACAACGGTTTCGAAGGCGGCGAGCCGGCCAATCTGCCCCCGGCGGGCTATCTGTGGAGCAATGCGTTGTCGGCAGGCTTGACCGTACGCAACTACGGGATGTTCGTCGATAACGGAGTGCAACCAGCCAGAGTCAAAGACCCATCGCTGCTGGACGTCACGAACATGAAGTATCAGGCTGCGGATCCGCAAGCGTTTCTCGACGACCTGAAGCAATTCGAATCTCCCACGGGCATGATGCCGAACCTGACGGTGGTGCGGACGACGAGCGACGCGGCCCTTGGACGGATCGTAGAAGGAGTCTCAAAGAGCCGATTCTGGCCGCAAACGGCGATTTTCGCGATGAACTCCTCCGGACCCAGCCCGACGCTGCTGGCGCTGTCGCCTTACACGCGCCGGGGAACGGCAGATCCGACGCCCTACGATCAGGTCTCCGTGCTGCGCACCATCGAGCTGATTCTGAATCTGCGGCCGATGACGGTATTCGATTTTTCCGCCCGCTCGCTGGCGGCTGCGTTTGTTTCCACGCCGAACATGTCTACTGTAAACAATGCTCCCTATTTGATGGAGCCCACCCACTAGTGACCTCACTCTGTTTTATATGGCACATGCATCAGCCGTTCTACAAAGATCTGTGGACCGGCCAGTATAAACTGCCCTGGACGCGCTTGCATGCCTTGAAGGATTACGCCGGCATGGTCCGCGTGCTGGAAGAATTTCCGGACGTGCGGCAGACCTTCAACCTGGTGCCGTCCATGGTGTCGCAGATCGCGGAATACGCTGCCGGTACGGCCTCGGATCCATTTTTTGAATGCGCGGCCATGCCCGCGGAAGACCTGACCGAGGCCCAGCAGACGTTCGTGCTGCGCTATTTCTTTCAGGCCAACGTCGATAAGATTATTCGCCGCTATCCGCGCTATATCGAGTTGTACGACCGGCGGCGCGGGCCCATGTCGATCCAGGACCTGCGCGACTTGCAGATTCTGAGCCAGATCGCGTGGTTCGATGAAGACGTGCTGGCCAAGGATGAAGAGCTGAAGGAGCTGATCCGCAAGGGTCGCGATTATTCGCTGGCCGATCAAGCCTTGATGATCCGCAAGCAGCGTGAAGCGCTGGCGTCGGTTCTGCCGGTGTATCGCGACTTTGCGGCGCGCGGCCAGATCGAAATCGCGACCACGCCGTTCTACCATCCGATTCTGCCGCTGCTGTGCGATTCCGATATCGCCGCGGTCTCGCATCCGGGCGTGACGCTGCCGCCGCGATTCCAATATCCGCAGGACGCGCTCACCCAGCTGGAACGCGCGCGAACGTACATGGAGGACATGTTGGGGGTGATGCCGACGGGCCTGTGGCCTTCGGAAGGATCGATTTCCGATGAAGTACTCGCGATGGGCGCGGGCTGCGGCTTCCAGTGGGCGGCGAGCGACAACGGAGTGCTGTCGCGGACCCTGGAGAAGGCCGCGGGCATCGACGAGACCTATCAGCAATACCTGTGGGAGCAAAACGGACGCAAGATGCGCCTGCTGTTCCGCGATCACTATCTCAGCGACCTGATCGGATTCGAATATTCGCGCATGGGCGCGGAGCAGGCAGCGGATCATTTCCTTTCGCGGATTCGGGAAAATACCAGCCGGCACGACGTGCTGGTACCTATCATTCTGGACGGTGAAAACGCCTGGGAATGGTATGAGGCCAACGGACGCCCGTTCCTGCGCGCTCTGTACCGGCGCATTTCCGACGATCCACGCCTGGAGGCAACCACCGTCTCGCAGGCTTTGGAGCGATACGAAACCAAGCCGCTCACTCACGTAGTTCCGGGATCGTGGATCAACGCGAATTTCGACATCTGGATCGGCGCGGAGGAAGACAATCAGGCCTGGGATCTACTGCTGGACGCACGGCGCGTGTACGACGAGTACGCGGCGCAGACCATGGAAATCGCGCGGCTTCTGGCGTATGAAGAGCTGCTGATCGCGGAAGGAAGCGACTGGTGCTGGTGGTATGGGCCGGAGCACGGCTCGGATAATCGTCCGGAATTCGACCAGTTGTATCGCGATCACTTGTCTAACGTGTATCGCGCGCTGGGCCTGGATCCGCCCGCGCAGCTATCGCACCCGATCCTCAAGACGCAGGACGGCGAGTTGCATGAGCCTCCCTCGAATACGATCCATGTGACGCTGGACGGCGAAGTGACGTCGGCGTTTGAATGGATGGGCGCGGGATGCTACCGGCCGGATGCGCGCTCCGGAGCGATGCACGGGGGCGACCCGGTGGCGCGCGAGATGTTCTACGGCAGCAACGGGACGGAGCTGTTCGTGCGTCTGGACGCGGCGGGCAAAGGGAAGTTCGGCATCGAGTTTGAAGATGGTTCCGCTGAGGCGCGCGTGGTGACGGGGCGGATCGTGGAAATGGAAGCGTCGCGCAAGGGCCACCGCTTTCGTGTGGTGGTGACCAGGGACGGGCTCCCGCCGATAACATTACCCGCGGAAGGCTGGATCGAGTTTCCTAAATAAACGCGGTCGTTTTGATGCCCGACACGTCGAAGCGCTTGCGGCAGCGCATATTCTTGCACATGGCTTTGTCGTCGAGCAGGACCATATAGCTCATCCACTTGGCAAACCTGGCGCGATCGCGCTCGTCGGCGCCGCCGGGGATCCGGTCGAGTTTCTTGCGCACCAGCCAGTTCAGCTCGTACGTATCCGCAGTCTTGCAGAAGGGACAATTGAGCGTCGCGGGCTTGGTGGTTCTCGATTCTTTATAGAAGGCTTTTTCTTCCACAGCCTTTCTATGATACAGCGCGCGTACACTAGGAAACGCAGACGTGCTCCCTGAAAACGAATTCGACGCCTTAGTCACGCGGGCGCTGCGGCACATCCCGCCGCGCTTTCGAAAGCATTTGGAAAATGTCGCCATCATTGTGGAACGCGAGCCGCCGCGGCCCGGCCTGCTCGGCTTGTATCAGGGACATCCGCTGACCACGCGGAGTGTGAGCAACAGCTTCACCCTGCCCGACAAGATCACCATTTTTCAGGGTCCCCATGAGCGGATGGCGAAAAATCCGGAGGACCTGGAGCAGATGGTGGCGGACACCGTGTGGCATGAGATCGCGCATTACTTCGGCATGGACGAGGCGCGCGTGCGAAGGGCCGAAAGAAAGCGCGGCGTGCAGTGATTCGGTGCTATATAACGGATCAGCGTGCGCTGGCTTCAGGTTCCCTGCTCGATGCGATCGCCCAGAATCTTGGCGATGGCGTCACGTGGATTCAGATTCGCGAGAAACATCTGAGCGCGCGAGCGTTGTTCGAGCTGGTGGGGGCGGCACTCCAGCTGCCGAATCCGCATGGGTCGAAGATCATCGTCAACACGCGAGCCGACGTGGCCCTGGCTGCAGGAGTAGCTGGAGCCTCGGGCGTTCATTTACCTTCGGGATCGCCCGCGGCGCGCACGTGGCGCGCGATTGTGCCGACTGGTTTCCTGATCGGCGTGTCGTGCCACTCGGTGGAAGACGTGCGTCAAGCCGAGGATGAAGGCGCCGACTACGTCGTGTTCGGACCCGTTTTCCCGCCTCGCTCGAAAATCGCTCGCGTGGAACCGCGAGGGCTCAAGGAATTGCGGCGTGCGGCTGAAGCGGTGCGGATTCCGGTGCTCGCACTGGGTGGCGTGACGCAGGAGAACTCCGCCGCGTGTGTTTCGGCAGGTGCGGCGGGCGTCGCGGGAATAACTCTGTTTCAAGAGTTGGTAAAATCCAATTCGTGACAGCAGCTGCGGCTAAGCAAGCGTATTCGCGAGCGGAGACGCGGCGTCTTCTCAAAATTACCGAGCGCCAGCTCAAGAGTTGGGAGCATCAGAAACTGCTTCCGGTTTCCGAAACGTACGGATTCAAGGAACTGCTGGCGCTGCGAACCATTCTGAAGCTCCGTGCCAGCCGCCTGGCTTCGGCGCAAATCCGCCGCGCACTGACGGCGCTTGTCGATAAGTTGCGCCATATCCACGATCCTCTGAGCCAACTGAAGATCTACGCCGACGGAAAACGCATTCGAGTGGAGATCGACGGCCGCGCCATGGACGCCGAATCCGGCCAACTGCTGCTGAATTTCGATGCGGTGGAGCTGAAGCGCCTGCTGGAATTCCGCAAGCCGGAGAAGGTCAACACGGAACAGGCCCAGCGCGCGTCCGCCGAGCACTGGTTCCATCGTGGCCTGGAGCTGGAGCAGACCGGCGCGCCGCTCCCCGAGGTTATCGAGGCGTATCAGAAAGCCGTGGAACTGGATCCGACCTCGGCTGGTGCGCTGGTCAACCTGGGAACCATCCAGTTCAACGCGCGCAACTGGAAGGAAGCCGAGCGGTACTATATCGAGGCGCTCAAAGCCGATCCGCAATACGCATTGGCGCATTTCGATCTGGCCAATCTATACGACGAGCGGGGCGATCGCCTCCAAGCCTTGGAGCACTACCAGGCCGCGCTCGAAATTGCGCCGACGTACGCCGACGCGCATTACAACCTCGCCTTGCTCTACCAGGGATCGAACCAGATGATGAAGGCTTTGCGGCACTGGACCGAATATCTGAAGCTGGACCCTTCCAGCCACTGGTCAAGCATCGCGCGGCGGGAGCTGTCGAAGCTGCGCAAGGCGGCCGTCGTCACCGGAACAGGGCAATCACAGACCTTGTAGGAACGGGTTGCGCTGCTTCTCGCGCCCGATGGTGGTGTTCGGGCCGTGGCCGGGAATCACCACGGCCGTCTCCGGAAGCGCCAGCAGTTTCTCATGAATCGAGCGGAGAATCTGCCGGGAATCGCCGCCAGGCAGGTCCGTTCGCCCAATGCTGTCGCGGAACAGCGTATCGCCCGCGATCAGCTTGTTTTCGGCCGGAATCCAGATGGAGATGCTGCCCTGGGTGTGCCCGGGCGTGTGGAGGATGTGGAACGCGGCGTCACCGAGGCGTAGCTGGTCGCCCTCGCGCGCCTCGCTATCGATCTCGGTCCGCGATGGGGGCTGGATGCCCAGCCAGGAGGCTTGGGTATCCAGGTGGGCGTAGAGCTCGGCATCGTTCTGATTCATATACACGGGCGCGCCGGTGAGCGCCTTCAGCTTGGCCGCGCCGCCGATGTGGTCGATATGGGCGTGGGTGATCACGATGGCCTTTACGGTAAGCCCGTGCCGGTTCAGCACTGCGGTAATGTTCGCGATTTCATCGCCCGGATCGACAACGATGGCCTCGCGGGACTGCTCGTCGCCGAAAATCGAGCAGTTGCATTGCAGCATGCCGACCGGAAGAATCTCGTGAATCACACCACGATTGTATACTCGGGGTGTGGATGGGGTGGGCGTATAACCCCATGGTCTATAAACCATTCGGTGGAATCCTTGTGGTCGCAGCGCGGAAAGTTGTGAGCGGGTCGGCCTGCCTGGCGCACTATTGTGCATGGCTTCGCACGTGATGGATGCTTTTGAAGTAACTACCATGACAAAAACGGTCCCGGCAACGGACGGATATACGGCTCTGCGGGAAGATGCGGCGTGGCTGGATCTGTCCGGCCGCGGCAAGATTCGTGCCACCGGGGAAGATCGCGCCCGGCTGCTGCACGCGATGACCACCAACCAGGTGGAAACGCTCAAGCCCGGCGAGGGCTGCTACGCCTTCTTCCTGAACGCCCAGGGCCGGATTCTGGCGGATGTGAACCTGCTGTGCTTCGAAGATCATTTCCTGCTGGACACCGAGCCCGAGACGCGGACCAAGGTTTACGAACATCTGGATCGCTACATCATCGCCGACGACGTTGCCTTGGAGGATCAGACCGGGCAGATCGCGACGCTCGCCGTCGAAGGGCCGAACGCTAGCGCCGCGCTGGCAAAGCTCGGCGCGCCACAGCCCGCGGCGCCGTATTCGTCCGCGGCCTGGAGTTACGGAACCGTGGCCCGTCTGGACACGACCGGGAGAGGCGGTTTTTTCCTGATGATCCCGGTGGAGGAAAAACAGGCCGTTACTTCGCAGCTGACGAAGGCGGGCATTCTGGCGGCAACCGCGGAAGACGCCCGCGTGGTGCGCATCGAAAGCGGCCGCCCGCACTACGGCGAGGAGATCACCGAACGCTATCTGGTCCAGGAAACGGATCAGTTGCAGGCGGTGAACTTCGGCAAAGGCTGCTATCTGGGCCAGGAAATCGTCGAACGTGTCCGCAGCCGGGCGCAGATTCATCGCGTGCTGCGGCGCCTGGAAATCGACACCAGCGAACCTCCGGCCGCCGGCGCCAAGCTCAAATCCGGCGACGCGGACGCAGCCGAAATCGCCAGCGCGGTTTTCTCCCCAGCGTTGGGAAAAACCGTCGCGCTGGCCTATGTGCGCACACAGTTCGCCGAGCCGGGAACGAAAATCTCGCTGGACGGCGTCTCCGGGAGGGTAGTTTGAGAAAGGGGACAGCCTACTCTGTCCCCTCCAGTAAGCTCTTGAATTAGCCTGACAGCGTGGGAGTGGACAGAGCGCTCCCCTTTTTCACCTTGGCTATTTTCCGTCCACCGAAAAAGCCATCAGAATATTGCCGCCCTGCCCGCCCGCGAAAGCGTAGCCGGAGGTCGCGATCACCATGCCATCGGCGATAGCCGGACCACCGCCGTTAAACGCTCCACCCTTACCCGGGAGTCCGTTCACGGTGTTGGGGAACGGCTGGACCGCGTCGAAATCCCAGACGATCTCGCCGTCTTTGGTCGAGTACGCCCGCAGGTGTCCTCCGAAGGAGGCCGAGAACGCGATTCCAGGCATCGCGGAAACTGCCGACGACTGCGCCCGATTACCTGCGTTCTGCGGAGCCGGCGTGCTCCAGATTTTTTCGCCGTTATCCATACGCAATGCGTAGAGTCCCGGGGTCCCGTTGGGTTTGTTGATGTCGGCGATCGCGGCGTAGACGGTCTGCCCCTCCGCGGCCATGCCCCAGCCGATTCCGCCCAGCAGGCCGTTGCCGACACCGATGCGCGTTTTCCAGATCACTTTGCCACGCTGCTCCGGATCCAGGGCGTACACCACGCCGGATTTCTGACTGGCGAGAATCACGTCGCGCCCGCCCACATTGCGCAGAAGAGTCGAGCTGCCGAAATCGTAATCGTCGCCGTGATTCTCGGGGCAGAGCGCGCTGCGCGGACAACCGGGAACCCAGTTGTCGCCGGGGGTCACCTGGTTCGACCACAGCAGGCTGCCGGTTTCCAGATCGAAAGCCAGGATGGCATCGGTGGTGGGAAGCTCGATTCCGGTGTACGAATTGCCGCTGCCAATATAGATTCTTTTGCGCTTTTCGTCGATGATCGGCGCCGACCAGAGGCTCGCGCCCGCCGGTCCGAACATCTTTCTGCCATCGGCCATCGTTTTGTACTGCTTGGGCGGATCGGGAATGGTGTAGGTTTTCCAGATCACTTTTCCTGTCTTGGCGTCGAGCGCCGACAGGCTGCCGCGGAATTTGCAGCATTCATAATCCTTGGCTCCCGAACCGGTTTCCTCGCCGGAGGACATGGGAACGTACAAGCGTCCGTCGTGATAAACGGGCGATCCCGTGATGCGGGCCAGCGGAAAATCGTCCACTTTCGTTTTCCAGATGAGCTGGCCGGTGAGCGCGTCCACGGCGTGCGCGGTTCCGCCGCTATCGCCAAAATAGGCGATCCAGCGCGTATCACCTGAATTAGAGTCCGGCAGCTTGACGATTTGAATCGCGGTGCGCGCGATATTGCCGGTCTCGTAGCTCCAGTAAGTGCAGCCGGTCGCGGCGTCGAGTGAAAACACGGTGCCGGTGGCGCTACCCACGAACACGCGTCCGCCTACGATCACGGGCTGGGCTTGATTCCGCTGATTCATGACGCCCGGAAATGCGAACGCCCATTTGAGTTTGAGCTTGGGCACATCGGCCGCGGCGATCCCCGGCGTGGGCTGAAAGCGCGAGCCGGATGCGTCCACGCCCCATCCGTTCCAATCGCCCGCGCCGGGAGAGAAGGGTTTGGGTGTGCCGGTGCACTTGCCCTGAGCGGGGGTTGGGATTGCTGCGGAAGTTTGGGCGAACACGGATGCCGCGAGCGCGGCGAAAAGGAACAGGCGCATGGGACCTACTTTAACGCCTTTTTTAAAACGCGCACAACGGAGCGCGGCAACATCCGCCCGCCCTGTGCGCTCAACTTCCTGCTAATTGCGTTTTTAGGTAATTCGCCAGGCCGCCCAGCTCCAGGATTTTCTTCACTGAATCGGGCAACTGCGGGAAAGCGTACTGCTTGTTACCGAGATGAATCTTGCTGTCGGCCAGATCGATCCGCAGCGAATCGCCTTCCTTGACGTCGGGATACAATTCCGGGCACTCGAAAATCGGCAGTCCGTCGTTGATCGCGTTGCGATAAAACGTCCGCGCGAAGGAGCACGCCACCACAGCCTGAATCCCGAGTCCCTGGATGGCCGTCGCCGCCTGCTCGCGCGCGCTGCCGCATCCGAAGTTGCGGCCAGCGACCAGAATCTGAAACTCGCGCAGCTTGGCCGGAAACCCTTCGCCTAATACTTCGAAGGCATGCTGGGCCAGCCGTTCGCGATCGATATAGATGAGATAGCGGCCAGGGATGATGATGTCGGAATTGATGTTGTCGCCGAATTTGTAGACGCGGCCTTGAATGGTCGATTCCATTTAGAAGAATTCGCTCCTAAAAAAACTCACGTGGATCGGAGATCACGCCTTTGATCGCCGATGCGGCCAGCGTAGCGGGACTTGAAAGGTAGATCTCCGCCTTGCTGCTCCCCATGCGCCCAATGAAATTTCGATTCGCCGTGGAGAGGCAGACTTCGCCGTCGGCCATAATTCCGCCGTCGCCCGCGCAGGCCCCGCAGCCGGGATTGGTAAACATCCCGCCGGCTTCAAGCAGAGTCTGGAACACGCCGGTTTTCGAGGCTTCGAGCAGAATCTGCTTCGACCCCGGAGTGATGATCAGCCGCACATTCGGATGCACCCGGCGTCCTTTAAGAATGCGTGCCGCCACTTCCAGATCTTCGTACTTGGCGTTGGCGCACGATCCCAGAAACGCCTGATCGATGCGGGTGCCCTGGACCTGCTGAATGGGCCTGGTGTTCTCGACCTCGTGCGGGCATGCGACCATCGGCACGAGCTTACCTAGGTCCACCGGAATTTCTTTTTCATAAACGGCGTCCGCGTCGGCGGAAACCGGCTGGTAGCGCTTGGACGAATCCAGGCGGCCGCGAAGGTACTCTTCGGTCTTGGCATCCGGCGGCACGAACGCGCACTTGACGCCCATTTCCATGGCCAGATTGGTCATGGTCATGCGCTCGGAAACGCTGAGACCGGTGGTCGCGTCGCCATGAAACTCCACGGCCTTGTATCCGCAGCCATCGGCGCCCAGCGTTCCGATCAGGTAGAGCATCAGATCCTTCGAATACACGCCCGGCGCAAGTTTTCCGCTGAGGACGATCTTGAACGTCTCCGGAACCTTCATCCACAGCTTGCCGGTGATCCACACCGATGCGACTTCGGTATAGCCGATGCCCGTTCCGAGCGCGCCCAGGCTGCCATAAATCGTGCAGTGCGAATCGGTGCCGACAATCAGATCGCCCGGCGCGACGTGTCCCGCCTCCATCAGCACCAGGTGCGCGATACCGGCGTCGACATCGTAAAACTTGTTGATCCCGTTGGTGCGCGCGAAATTGCGGCTCACCTGCTGATCGGTCGCGTTCTTCTCGGTTTTCGCGGGCGCGATGTGGTCCAGGACCACGGCCAGACGGTCCGGATCGTAGAGCTTTGTTGCGCCGACCTTCTGCATCACGCTGACCGACCGCCACGTCGCCGTGTGGCTCATCACCAAGTCAGGATAGGCGTCGACGATCTCGCCGGGCCGCACGGACGTTCGTCCGGACTTGGCGGCGAGAATCTTTTCGGCAATGGTCGATCCCGGCATGTGTGTAATCTGCGACCCTTCTGCTAACATAGCAGTCGCGAAAGTGCCTGCATCGAATCAGCGTCAATCCGTGGCTGGGTGGCCAGTGCTAGCCGCATCGTTCACCATCCTGATGGTGGCGTTTTCCTTCGCCCTGTTTTCGCTCCCCATCTTCTATCCGTTTTTGCGAAAAACGTACGGCTGGAACGCGGCGCAGGCCTCGGCGGGCGGCTCGATCGTGCTGTTGCTGATCGGCGTGCTGGGTCCGTTCATCGGGAAGCTCACGGATCGGTTCACGCCGAAAAAAGTGCTACTGACGGGCATGTGCATCAGCGCGGTGTCGCTGGTGCTGCTTTCGACTATCGCCGGTTTGACGCAATACTACCTGTTCTGTGCTTTGCTGGGAATCGGCACGGCCGCGGTGTCGCTGGTTCCGACATCGATGCTGATCGCGCCCTGGTTTGCGACCAAGCGCGGCCTGGCTGTGGGCGTCATCAACGCGGGAGTCGGCGTGGCGGGCTTTATCGCGCCGAACATGACCAGGAAACTGATCGAGACGTTTAGCATGTCTCACGCATTTGTCGCGCTGGCGGCGCTGTTGGCGATCCCGTTCGTGGTCACTCTGGTACTGGTTCGGGGCGTACAGCGCGCGCCCGCCGCTGCGCCGCGGCACAGCTTCAGCAAAGCCGGCGAAGTGATCAAGACGCCGATGTTCTGGATGTTCGGACTCGGCCTGTTCTTCGCCGCGCACACGTTGACCGGGATTCAGCAACACCTGGCACTGTACATGACCGGACACGGCGTGACTCCCACTAATGCTGCATTCGCCTTGAGCGTGCTGTTGGGCGCGAGCGCGGTGGGCAAGATCGGCGGCGGAGCGATTGCCGACAAATATTCGTCGCGCGTGTCGCTGCTGTGGAGCATCGTGTGCCTGGCGGCGGGCATCGGCGGACTGCTGGCAGTGGGGCCGGGATCGGCGGTGGTCTACTGGTCGGCGGCGATGTTCGGATTGGGATATGGAGGCGTCTTCAACGCCCCGCCGCTGATCGCGTTCGAGCACTTTGGAACGGAAAGGGTCGGGACTATTTTGGGATTGTTCATGATGTTCTTCGGCGTCGGGACTTCTTCCGGCGGCTTGGTCGCCGGGATGATTTTCGATCGAACGCACAACTACGCCAATTCATTTATGGTGGATCTGGTTTCCTGCGGAATCGGATTCGTGCTGCTGTTCGCCGCGGCCCGATTGCGCGCGCCGCGTCCTGTCCCAGTTCCCGTGCGAGCATCATGACCCCTATAATTCTCGAAGGCGCCTGCTGGAAGTTTGGGCACAACATCCCCACGGACATGATCACGCCCACGGCGTATGTCATGCGCGGCATGGGCGAAATGGTCAAGCACGTTCTCGAAAACGCCAACCCCGACTTTCCTAAGAACGTGCAGAAGGGCGACATCATCGTCGCGGGCCGCAATTTCGGCTGCTCGTCGGGACGCGCCATCGCGCCCAAGGCGATTAAAGCCACCGGCGTCGCCGCGGTGATCGCCGAGTTCTTCTCGCGCACGTTTTATCGCAATGGCCCGGAGATCGGGCTGCCGCTGCTCGAAGCCCCGGGCTTCCACGATCTGGTCGAAACCGGCCATCGCATCCGCGTGAACATCGAAGCAGGTATTGTGGAGAATCTGACCACAGGGAAATCGATTCAGGGACGCGCGCCGTCGGGACTGCTGCTCGATATGCTGCTCGCGGGCGGCCTGATCCCGCTGTTGAAATCGGATGCCGGGAAGACTTTGCTCCAATCATGACTTTGCTGCTAACCAACGAAGAAGTGGAGCAGGCGCTGACTCCGCAGGACGCGATCGCGGCCACCGAAAGCATCTATCGCGAACTGGCCGAGGGCAAGGCGCTCAATCGCGCGCGGTCGCAGGTGTATCTGCCGGCCGAATCGCGCGAGCATCCGGGGTTTCACTATCGGATGAAAACCCAGGAAGGCGGAAGCCTGGATTGCGGCGTGTGGGCGCTCCGCATCACCTCCGACATGGCAGGATTTTCCTACACCGCCGGAGTGAAGAGGCGGCGCATTTTGCCGGTGGCGAGCGGAAATAAGTACTGCGGGATGGTGATCCTGTTCGATGTCGAGAAGATCGAGCCGGTGGCGATCATGCCCGACGGAGTGATCCAGAAAGTCCGCGTGGCGGCCATGAGCGCGGTGGGCGCGCGATATTTGGCTCCTGACGAGCCGAAGGTACTTGGGTTATTCGGAAGTGGTTGGCAGGCCAGCGCGCACCTCGAGTTTCTGGCGGCGCAGTACAGCTTCGACCAAATCAAAGTTTTCAGCCCGAATCAGGAACATTGCCGAGAGTTTTGCCGGAACATGTCGGCGAAGCTGGGCCGCGAGGTCCGTGCAGTCGCCACGCCCAAGGAAGCGGTCGATGGCAGCGATTTCGTGCAAGCCGCGACGGCCGCCTGGGATCCGGTGTTCGACGGCCATTGGGTGGAAAAGGGAATGTACGTGGCATCGATCGGCGGCTCGGATGCGAGCAACAAGCGCCGCGAGATCGACGATGAGACCATTCGCCGCGCCGACGTGTACTTCGTGCACTCCAAGGAAGTCGCGCGTAACGATCAGTCGCCCGATGTGTGGGAGGCCGCGCAGAAGGGCATCGTGCGTTGGGAGGATATCGGCGAGCTTCAGGATCTGGTCGCGGGCAAGCTGCCGGGCCGGACAAGTCCCGATCAGATTACGCTGTTCAACAACAATACGGGAGCGGGGACGCAGTTCGCGGCGGTGGGCTCGGCGGTGGTGAAGCGTGCGCGGGCGATGGGCTTGGGTCGCGAGCTTCCCACGGAGTGGTTTCTGGAGAGCGTGTCACCTTGAGCACGACGGTGATCAACGAACATCGCCGGAAGCAGTTGCTCAATCTGATGGCTGAGCGCGGCTGGGATTCGATTCTGCTCTACGGGAACGCCTGGCGCAAGGATCCGTTCCGCAGCCTGGTGAATTTCAACTTCTCAGGTGACCACGCCCTGGCGCGAGTTTCGCGGTCCGGAGAGGTCACTGCTACGTTCAGCGACCCATGGGACGCCGAGATCGCGTCTGGCAACCTGGAGCCTGACTTTGTCCGCGCCTTTACCGGCGGTGCTTCCTCCATCGCAGGTCTGGAGTTTATGGAAGAGCGGTTTGTTGCGGCGTGTGGGACGTTGCCAGTCTCCGCGACGGCCGATGTAGAAGAGCTACGCCGCGTCAAAACCGCCGAGGAGATCGAGTACATCAAGCGAGCCTGCGATCTGGCGGATCGCGGATACCAGCATTTCGCCACGGTGATCGAACCGGGGATGCGCGAGTTCGAGCTGGTAGCGGAAGTCGAGGCGTTTCTCAAAACCAACGGCGCCGAAGACAATTTCATGCTGATCGCGTCCGGCGGGACCGAAGTGGTGGGCATGAAGCCGCCAACCGAGCGAAAATTCCAAGACGGCGATTCCATCACCACCGAACTGACGCCGCAGGTCAACGGCTATTACGCGCAGATCTGCCGGACGCTGGTATTGGGCGAGCCGTCGCAGGGGCAACTTCGTTCATTCGCGATTTTTTCCGAAGCCCAAAAGGCGGCCGAGGATCTGATCAAGCCCGGCGTCACCGCCGCCGCCGCGGCACGCGCGCAAAACGACGTGTTTCGCAAGCACGGTTATGGTGAGTACACAGGAGCGAAGTACACGCGTGTTCGCGGCCACTGCTTGGGGCTCTATCCGGACGAAACGCCGCATATCCTGGAAGACGTGGATTACGTGTTGAAGCAAGATATGGTGGTGATCGCGCATCCCAACACGTACCTGCCGCTTTCCGGCTACATGGTGTTCGGCGACACGCTGCTGATCACGGAAACCGGCAACACGCGGCTCAATAAAACTGAGAAGAAGCTGTTCGTCAAATGAAGCGCGGACTCATCACCTGGGATAAATCGGAACTGCCGCCGGCCGTATTCGAAACACGGCTGGCGAAGGCGCGGGCGGCGCTCGGCGCGCAGGATTTGCCGGCCCTGCTGGTGTACTCCGACGTGTGGCGATCCACTGAAGGCCGGCATCTGACCAACTTCATGCCGTACTGGAACCGTTCGCTGATCGTCATTCCGCGCGACGGCGGCCCGATGCTGCTGTGCGGGCTTTCGCCGCGTGTGTATCCGTGGATCAAGTCGGTGACCGTATTCGAGGAGATCCGTCCCGCGTCGAAGCTGGTGCCGACGTTGCTGCAACTCTGCGCGGAACGGGGATGGACCAAGCTCGGTGTGCTGGATCATCCCAGGCTGCCGCATGAGATTCACTCGCCGCTGGAAGCTTCCGATGTGGAGGCGTCCGACGTCCAGCTGGATCTTACGGATGACGCCGAAATCGCCATGCATCGGCGTGCGGAAAAAATGGCTCGCGAGATCCTGACGGCCGAATTGCCGAAGGGAATCGGGCTGACGGATTATCAGTTCTCCGGCGTCTTGGAACGGGCTTTTCGGCGGGCAGGTGCGGAAGATTTGGTACTGCTGTTCAGCACAAGTGATTCAGCACCGCGTCCCGCCCGCGGCGCGATGCTCGGCGCCAAATACTCAGTCGCGGTGGCCCTCGAATATCGTGGACATTGGGCGCGAGTGACGCAAGGTTTGCCCCTATGAGCTTGCCGCTATGAACATGATCGAAAAGATCCTGGCCAAAGCCAGTGGCAAGAAAGAGGTGGTGCCCGGCGATGTGGTCGTCGCCAATGTCGACCGCATGGTGCTGCACGATCTCAGCTCCAACCTGGTCTCGAAGGTTTTCGAAAACGAGATGAGCGGTGGCACCATCTTCGATCCCGACCGCATTGTGTTCGTCTTCGATCACACGTTCTCGCCGCCCAGCCAGGCCGATGCCGACGTGCTCACGGAAGCCCGCCGTTTTGCCGCGAAATACGGAATCCGCAACGTGTTCGACTCAGGCTCGGGCAGTATCCATCACGTGATCATCGAAAACGGCTTGTGGGCGCCCGGAGACGTGATCATCGGCTGCGATTCGCACACCACGATTTACGGCGCGCTGGGCGTTTTCTCCACCGGCGTGGGCAATAATTCCATGGCCGCGTTGGGCTATGCGCACGGCAAAGCCTGGTTCCGCGTTCCCGAAACGATTCAGGTGCGCCTTCACGGGCCGCTGTTGAACGGCACCACTCCGCGCGATGTCGCCCAATATCTGGAAGGCTTCCTGGGCGAGGACAGCGCCGTCTACCGGGCCGTCGAGTACGCCGGTCCGTTTATCGAAAACCTGTCGATTGAAGACCGCATGCTGTTTCCGCTGATGGCGATCGACCTCGGCGCCAAGGCCGGCTACATCAATCCGGACGAGAAGACCGCCGCCTACGCGCACAAATTCTCGCGCAAGAAACATTTCGAGCTGTTCAAGAACGATCGGGATGTCCAGTACGCCAAGGTCATCGACGTCGACGTGGCGCAGCTCGAGCCGCAAGTCGCTTGTCCACCCACGGTCGGTAACGTCAGGCCTATTGGCGAGACAGTCGGAATCGAGATCCAGTTGGCTGAAATCGGGGGCAGCACGGGAGGCCGCTTGGGCGATATTCGCGTCCTGGCGCAAGCCCTTCAGGGGAGAAAAGTTCATCCGAACGTCCGGCTGCAAGTGGTGCCGGTCACGCGCGGCGTCTACCTGGCGGCCCTGCGCGAGGGGCTGATTGAAACCATCGTCGAAGCGGGAGGAATCATTTTCCCGCCCAGCGCCGGCTCCAATCAGGCGGTGAACATGGGCGCCATGAGCGAACTGGAGGCGATGATCTCCACTCAGGCGCGCAATTTCCCGGGGCGAAACGGGCATCCCAACGCGCGGCATTATCTGGCATCGGCCGCTACGGTTGCTGCATCCGCGCTCGCCGGCCGAATCACTGACCCTCGTTAGAAAACGCCGCGAGCGTGAACTCCTGAAGTCATCGGCGGGGGTTCGGTATGATGTACGAGCGGCCCTTGTGAGCCTAAAATGGCCAGGCTGCCATGGAGATTGGAATGATCATTGACTCGCACGGCCACGTTACTGCCCCGGAAAAGTTGTACGTTTACAAGGCCAACATCTTGTCCCATCGCGGGGCGCACGGCCGCGGCAGCCACGGCGCCTCCGACCAGGAGATCAAGGATGCGCTGAACTCGCCGGTGTTCGGCGGCTCCTCGCATCTCGATCAGCTAAAGGAAGTCGGGACCGACATGCAGATGATCTCGCCGCGTCCCTACCAGATGATGCACAGCGAGGACCCGAAGGTGGTGCGCTGGTTCATCGAAGAGACCAACGACATCATCTACAAGCAGACCAAGTTCTACCCCAACGTGTTCCGCGGAGTGTGCGGTTTGCCGCAGAGTCCCGGAGTCAGCCCCAAGGAGGTTCTGCCGTATCTCGAAAAGTGCGTCAAGGAGATGGGATTCGTCGGATGCCTGCTGAACCCCGACCCGAGCGAGGCCACATCGACCACGACTCCTCCGCTGGGCGACCGGTTCTGGTACCCGCTGTACGAAAAGCTGGTGGAGCTGGATATTCCCGGCCACATCCACTCTGCCGGTTGCAGATCGCCTCGTCTGCCGTACTCGCTGCACTTCATCAACGAGGAAAGCATCGGCGTCGTGTCGCTGCTCGAATCGAACGTATTCAAGGATTTTCCGGCGCTGAAGATTCTTGTCTCGCATGGCGGCGGCGCGATCCCGTATCACTGGGCGCGCTTCGAAGCCGGATCGCTGCGCCGCGGCGGCGAGCGTTTCTCCGACAAGATGCGCAACCTGTACTACGACACGGTGCTCTATTCGAGCGAATCGCTCCGACTGCTGATCAAAACCGTCGGCGCGGACCGATGCCTGTTCGGCACGGAACGGCCCGGGGTCGGCACAGTGAAGGATCCGCGCACGGGACGGTGGCTGGATGAAACGCGCTTCCTGATCGAAGCCTTCGACTGGCTGAGCGCGGCCGACAAGAAACTGATTTTAGAAGACAACGCCAAGAAGCTCTTCAAGCTTGACGTGCCGGCTCAGGTGCAAGCCAAAGGAGTGACGTCATGAGATCCAGAATCTGGCTGGCATTACTGATCGCGGCCGCTCTGCTTGTTCCCGCCGCATTCGCTGAGAAGATCACGCTGATCTATCCCAACCGCAGCGGTTCGCAATGGCCGTTGTTTCTGGCGAAGGAAGGCGGCTATTACCAGAAGTACGGGCTCGACGTGGATTTGAAGTTCGTCGTGGGTCCGGGAGGAATCGCGGCGTTGGTGAGCGGAGACGCGGCGATGGTCAATTCGTCCCTGGAGCAGTTGATGCAGGCCGCTTCCAAAGACGGGTCGATGGTACTGGTGGGAAGCTCGCTCAACAAAGGCACCTTCGCGCTGATGGCCGGAAAGAACGTCGCCAGTGTCAAGGATCTGAAGGGCAAGCGGATCGCGGTGGGCCAGATCGGCGACGCGCCCTACGGATATGTGATCGCGCTGCTCGCGAAATCCGGTTTGGGCCCGCGCGATGTGGTTTGGGTTCCCGTCGGCACCGATGTGAGCGGCCGTGCCGCGGCGCTCGCTAGCGGCCGTGCCGACGCCACCATGCTGACCGCGCCCGCGTATTTCAGGCTGGAGGATGCCGGGTTCAAGACGCTGGCGAATCTGGCCGAGCACGACGATATCTTCGCCTCCACCGGGTATCTGATGAAGAAGAGCCAGATTCAGGCGAATCCCAAGCTGCCGGAGCTGTTGCTGAAAGCCGAGGCCGAGGCGACCAAGCGCTTCTATGTAGACAAGGCCTTCGCGGTGAAAGCCTACATGGTCTACGACAAGGAGCCTCAGGCCGACGTGGAACGGATCTACGATCTTTATGCGAAGCCCAACGCCTTCGAACGCGTACCCTACGTGCTGACCGCCGCCGTCAAAGCGGTATTGGCGGAGCAATCCGATCCACAGGTCGCGGCCAGGATGAAAGCCTACGACTTCCACAAAGTGGTCGACAACAGCACGGTGGAGCGCCTGGTGAAGGAGAAGTTTTTCGAGACGCTGTTCGGTCCGTCGATTAAAGTGGAAGAGGACCGCAAGGCGAAGCTCGCATTCAGGTAAGCCTGGTTTAAGTTAAGAAATGGTTAAGTTGTCCATCGAGCACCTGTCCAAGCGCTATTGGTTCGAGCGCGAGGATCGGGAAGTACTCGCGATGAGCGATGTTTCGCTCGCGGTGGAGGATGGCGAATTTCTGGCCATCGTAGGTCCCAGCGGGTGCGGCAAGACGACGTTACTCAACATCGTGGCGGGCCTGCTGCCGTACGACGAAGGCACCGTCAGCATCGACGGGAAGCGCGTCGACGGGCCAGGTGTCGACCGCGCCGTGGTATTCCAGCATTCGAGCCTGCTGCCGTGGCGGACCATCGCCGGCAACGTCCGGTACGGCATGGAGATGCAGCGCCGCTTCGACGAAGCGGCCATGCGTCAGCGCGCGGATCACTTCGTGAAAATGGTGGGCCTCAGCGGATTCGAGCGCCACTATCCGAACGAGCTTTCCGGTGGCATGCAGCAGCGCGTGAACCTGGCGCGGGCGCTGGCGGCCGATCCCAAAGTGATGCTGATGGATGAGCCGTTCGCGGCGCTGGACGCCCAGACGCGCGAGTTCATGCAAGCGGAGTTGCTGAAAATCTGGTCGCAGGACCGCAAGACGGTGCTGTTCATCACCCATCAGATCAATGAAGCGGTGTACCTGGCGGACCGCGTCGCGGTGATGAGCGCGCGCCCGGGACGATTGAAGGGTGTTTTCAAGGTTCCGTTTGGAAGGCCCCGCACGCTGTCTTTGAAGCGCGATCCTCAGTTCCTGGAGATCGAAGATTCCATCTGGCAGCTGATTGAAGAGGAATCGCAAAGTCTGAACATGGTTCTGGCTGGGAAATAGCCGTGTCGAAGAAAAAGAAATCCTCCGGACGTCCCCACCAAAGCTTCTACGCCAAGCACGAGGCGATGATCCTCGGCGGCCTGTCTATCGTTCTCATTATTGGCGCATGGCAGGCGTGCTGGGCCGCAGGATTAATCTCGCCCCTATTTTTCAGCAGCCCCACGGCCATCGTGAAGCAATTCCGCTATCTGCTGGTGGAAGGAACGCTGCTCTCCGACATGAAGTACAGCGGCACCAACTTCGTCCTTGGATTCGGCTTGGCGGCGATCACGGGTATCATCTCTGGAGTACTGATCGGCTGGTACCGCCCTTTGCGAATGTTCTGCGACCCGTTTCTGAACGCACTCTATGCAACGCCGCGCATCGCGATGGTGCCGCTGATCATCATCTGGTTCGGAATCGGGATATGGTCGAAAGTGTTTATCGTTTTCCTCTCGGCGTTCTTCCCCGTCCTGATAAATACGGTGGGTGGCGTACGGGCGCTCGATCGGGATTTACTGCGCGCGGCGAAAGCCTACTGCGCTTCCGACTGGCAGGTTTTCACAACGCTTGCGATTCCCGGATCGGTGCCGTTCATTCTCACCGGCATCCGGCAAGGCGTTGCTTTGGGCCTGATCGGCGTGGTGGTCGGCGAAATGGTGGGAAGCAGTGAAGGCATCGGGTTCATGGTCGTGTACGGCGGACAAACCTTCAATACCGATACGCTTTTCGTCGGAATTGTGGTCATTGCATTTTTTGGAATCCTGCTGACCTGGACCGCGGAGCGCCTGGAACGCCGCTTCTCGCGCTGGAGACCGGAGCGCTAAAGAAATATGAACGAATTTGTAGCGCGGCTAAGCCGCCTGGATTCCTGCGCCGTCTCCGACGCGCTGGATAAGCTCGGATTGAAGGGCTCAGTTACCGGAATCGAGCGTTTTTCAACGGATCGCCGCATTACCGGGCAGGTGTTGACGGTCAAGCTGGACCGCGCGGAAGGCCGGACCAGTACTCGTCATCTTTGCACGACGGCGATCGAAGCGGCCAACGCTGGCGACATCATTGTCGTCGAGCAGCGTACGGGTCTGGATGCCGCATCCTGGGGCGGGAATCTGTCGATCGGTGCGCAGGCGCGCGGCGTGGCGGGCGTGATCGTCGAAGGTCCGGCACGCGATATCGACGATAGCCGCAAGCTCGACTTCACGGTGTTCGCGCGCAGCCATACGGCACGAACCGCGCGCGGCCGCATTGTCGAGGTCGCGACGAACGAGCCGATCACGGTGGGCGACGTCACGGTTTCACCTGGCGATTACGTGATCGCCGATGCCAGCGCGGTGGTCTTCGTCGCGCAGAGCGAAATCGCGCGGGTGCTGGACACCGCGGAAGCTATCATGCAGCGCGAGGATGCCTTGGCTCAAGCGATTCGCTCGGGCACGCCGATCAGCCAGGTGATGGCTGGGAATTACGAAAACATGCTCAAAAAGGCATAGGGAATGGCAGAAGATAAAAACGTTCAACGGGCCGCCAAGCTCGACACAACAGCGATCAGCGATGCGATGGACCGGCTGGGCATCGCGGGTCAGTGCCTCAACATCAAACCTCTGGACCCACGTTTTAGACTGACTGGTCGCGCATTTACGATTCTCTACGGACCGGCGGGAACGCCGCCCGGCACGGTGGGCGATTACATCGAAGACGTTCCTGTGGGGGGCGTCGTGGTGCTCGATAACGGTGGCCGCGAGAATGCGACGGTGTGGGGCGACATTCTGACCTGGGTCGCAAACCGCCGGGGCGTGGCGGGTACCGTGATCGACGGCGCGTGCCGCGACACGCATCTCGCACGCGAGCTCGGGTATCCCATTTACAGCCGAAGTTACTCCATGCGCACGGGCAAGGACCGCATCCAGGTGGAAGCGATGGGCGGTCCGGTGAACATCGGCGATGCGCGGGTCAACCAGGGCGACATCCTGCGCGGCGATGCCGATGGAGTGGTCGCGATTCCGCAGGCGCATGAAGACGCGATCCTGACCAACGCCGAACAGATCGACGCCGCGGAGTCGGAAATCCGCCGGCTGGTGAATGAAGGAAATACGCTGACGGAAGCTCGTAAGCAGCTCGGGTATCACAACCTGCAGACCAAGCGGTAATCACATGCGATTTGGGAGTGCGCGTCTTGCCTCGTTGCTCTTATTAGGGGTGACGATTGCAATACCGTCGATCGCGCACGACATCCCCAACGACGTCACCGTCCAGATGTTTCTGCGACCGTCGGGCGACAAACTTGATCTACTGGTCCGCGTGCCGGTCAAATCCATGCGGGACATCGATTTCCCGAAGCTCGGTCCCGGCTATCTGGATCTTGCCCGCGCGGATCAGTTTTTGCGGGACGCTGCCACCGTGTGGCTGGTGCGCGCGATTGAAGTTGATGAAGGCAACTCGCGCCTCCCGCTCCCACGGTTGTTAGCCGTACGTCCGTCGCTCGAATCCGACAGGTCGTTTGCATCTTACGAGACGGCACTCGCGCATATCACGGGCTCGAGGCTTCCCGAGAGCACCCAGGTTGCCTGGGACCAGGTCATGCTCGACGCGTGGCTGGAATACCCGATTCATTCCGACAGTTCGGAGTTCTCGATTCGCCCGAATGTCGACACCCTGGGCGTGCGCGTGATCACGGTGCTGCGCTTTCTTCCACCGGACGGAGCGATTCGCGCGTTCGAATTCGAAGGCGACGAAGGACTGATCCAGCTCGACCCACGCTGGTACCAGGCGTCATTCCGATTTGTACGCGCCGGATTCCTGCACATCCTGGACGGCACGGATCACCTGCTGTTTCTACTGTGCCTGGTGATTCCGTTCCGGAAGTTTCGCCAGTTGCTCCTGATCGTGACTTCGTTCACGGTGGCGCATTCGTTTACGCTGATCGCCTCGGCCTACGGACTCGGTCCGGACGCGCTATGGTTCCCGCCGCTGATCGAAACTCTGATCGCGATGTCCATCCTCTACATGGCGCTCGAGAACATTGTTGGGGCCAGCAGCGTGGGGCGCCGCTGGATGGTGACATTCGCCTTCGGCCTGGTGCACGGGTTTGGCTTTTCCTTCGCTCTGCGCCAGACGCTGCAGTTCGCGGGATCGCACCTGCTGACCTCGCTGGTCTCCTTCAACCTCGGCGTGGAACTGGGCCAGATGCTGGTGCTGGCAGTCTGCATCCCCTTGCTGGATCTGCTGTTCCGCTACGTGGTCGCCGAGCGGATGGGGACCATCATCCTCTCGGCGCTGGTGGCCCACACGGCCTGGCACTGGATGATGGACCGTTGGGGCGTGCTGCGCCAGTTTCCGGTCAAGTTGCCGGTACTAGATATGTCTTTTGGGGCGGCGGCCATGCGCTGGGCTATGGTCCTGGTCGCGCTGGCGGGGCTGGTCTGGCTGGTTTCCCTGGCGCTCCGCAATCGGCTAGAAAGAAGCCCGAACAAGCCGGAACCGGCCAACGTAGGAGATTAGCGCGCGTACCACGAAGATTTCCGCCACGCCCATCGGGACTTCCACGACGATTTCGGCCGCTGGTAAGCTTTATCAGCGGCGCGGATGCCCGCTATCAGCAAGCCTGCGTTTATATCGCTCCAATACGCGCTATCCTGTTAAATTCGCCGAAACCCTTCCGCGCCGCTGTCAGCATGATCCTGAAACTTAACCACCTCAAGGTGAAGGCCGCCGCCGCCACACAGGGCGTCATCGAAGCGGTTTACGCACTGGTGGAACAAGGCCTCATCGATCAGGGTCAGTTCGCGCGCCTCCAGGTGGAGCTCGATTGGATCCAGTACAAATCCAATTTTCGCGAGGCCGTTACCGCCACCCAGGGCTACAACGCCTTCGGCCAGCCATGCCCCATCATGGATGTGCACGTCGACACGCGCCAGGTGGTGTCCGAAACGCTGTGTGCCGATCTTCTCCGCGCCATCCATCGCGCTCAGGCCGGCGAGGAAGAAAATGCCTGCCGTCTCCCGCTCGAAGAGTTCCAGTCCCTGCGCTCGAGCATCGTCTGGAAGTTCAACAGATTCTTCTGGCGTCATCTGCTGGCCTGGGAAGCCGCTACTGGCAAGGGTTACGACAAGGCGCTGCCCGGCGGCTCTTCCGATGGCCACAATCCCCTGGCGATCGCCGAGGATGTCGCCGAATTTCTGGACCTGCTGTGCACTCTTCAAGCCAAGAACCAATTGCCGCCCGAGGTAAATCTGCTCGAAATCGGCGTCGGCAACGGATCGCGTTGCGCCCAGTGGCTCGATAAGTTTTACGAACTCGACCAACAGCGCGGCACCGGCCTGTATTCCCGCCTGTGTTTTTACATGGGTGACTATTCCGAGGACACCCTGAATAAAGCCAGGCTCACCGTGGCAAAGCACATCGATCAGTGCCGCTTCGTTCAGGTAGACGCGATCAATCCCATCAAGTCGCTGGCCCATTTGCGCCACAAGATCCTCCAGGTGCATCTGACCAACGTGTATGACAATCTGCCGGATGAAGAAGTGGTCCGCCGCGATGGCAAGTTGTACTTCGTGCAAGTGCGCGCGTATGTGCCGGACGTCGCGGTGAACAGCATCGGCGGGAAATACGGTATTTCACGGGAACTTTTCCGGGACCGCGTCTATCACATGCTCGAAACCGGTTTCGACAGCTTCGGCGGCTGCGTCGAGCAAGGGGTTCCCTTCTGGCAGGAACTGTGGGCCGCCATGCGTCTGGAAGAGCGCCTGGTGCAGCTCGAGGATCTGCCCGAGTTTCCGTTCCCGGAAGGACTGGACGCCGGCAGGCTCGAAGATATTTTGCAGGACGCCCCTACCGATTTCCGTTTCCACCTGAGCTCGGGAGCGCTCGAGAGCTTCATCCGCACCCTGCCTCTGCTGCACCCGCGCGGCTATATGCAGGTCTTCGATATCTTCGTCACCGATCTGGCCCAATACCGCACCGGTTTCTTCGGTCCCGGGAAACTGGACGGTTCGCTGCTCAACTGGGTCAACGGTGCTCTACTAAAAGAGGTAGCGCAGCGCGAGGGTTATGATGTGCACTTCCGGCCCTTTAAGTACCGCGCTCATACGCATACTTCCATTCTTTACACGACGCGCAGGGAGTAAAACAATCCAATGACTCTTCCCATTCTTCCCACTGCGATCGTCGGCAGCTACGCCATGCCCGGCTGGCTCGAGCGGCTCAAGACCGACTATTTTGCCCGCCGCATCTCGCGCCACGATCTCGACGAAATCTACGATGCCGCCGTCAAGGCCGCCATCAAGGATCAGGAAACGGCCGGCCTCGACGTCATCACCGACGGTGAGCTGCGCCGCGACAACATGGTCGATTACTTCGCGGAACGGCTTCCAGGCGTGCAGATCGACCGCTCTTCCAAGAAGTTCTACTACGATTTCTATGACAGCTCCGTTGTGAGCAAGCTGCCGATGGCGTCCATGGGCCTGGTGCAGGATTTCACGTTCCTGAACACCTTTACGGACCGCGTCCCAAAGTTCTGCGTCACCGGCCCGCACTGCATCACCAAGCGCATCCGCAACCAGTTCTACCCCAGCGAAGAAGCCTTCGCCACCGATATCGCCCGGGTGATGAACATGGAGCTGAAGGCTCTGGTGAAAGCGGGCGCCACGTTCATCCAGATCGACGAGCCGTACTATTCCGGCTTCCCGGAAGATTTGACCTGGGGCGTCAACGTCATCAATACGCTGGTGGAAGGCGTGGATGCCAAGATCGCCGTCCACATCTGTTACGGCAACCGCTACGGCAAGCCCTCGTGGGAAGGCAGCTACCGCTATCTGTTCCCGACCATTCTCAAAGCCAAGGTGCAGCAGTTGACGCTCGAATTCGCGCGCCGCGGCGGCGAAGATCTGGACCTCTTCAAGGAGTTCCATGCGCCTTTTGAACTGGGCCTGGGCGTCATCGACGTCAAGAATACCGATATCGAAACGCCGGATATGATCGCCCAACATATCCGCAAGGCGCTGGAAGTGATGCCCGCCGAGCGTATCCACATCCTCACGGACTGCGGGTGTTTTCATCTGCCCCGCGATGTCACGTTCGCAAAGATGAAGGCAATGGTAGAGGGGGCCAAGATCGTGCGCAAAGAGCTCGGAAAGTAGCATGGCAGCAATAAATCCGATTCGGGAAGCGCTCACGTCGGGTCGCTTCAGTTACCTGGTCGAGCTGGTGGCCGGCGCCAAGACCACGGAAGAGCAACTAGTCGAAACCGCCGCGGGCTTTATGCAGGTTCCCGGAGTGTTGGCCGGCAGCGTGACCAGCTTTGCCGGTGGTTCGGCCGGGCATGATCCAGTCCGCATAGGCTCTATGATGCAGGCGCGCGGGCTGACTCCCAACATTCACTTGACCTGCGTCGGGCGCGACCGGCTGAATATCGCGCGGGCGCTCGAAGAATTACAGACCCTCGGCATCGAAAACGTATTCGCCATCACCGGCGACTTTCCTAAGAGCAGCAAGGAAACGGCCGAGACGCTGTACGATCTCGATTCCGTCCAGCTGGTGGAATTCATCAGCGAGGTGCGCCAGCAGAAGGGCTTTCCGTTCTATATCTCCGTGGCCGTCTCGCCCTTCAAATACACTGAGCCCGACTGTGCGTATCAATATCTCAAGCTCGAAAAGAAAATCGCCGCGGGAGCCGATTACGCGATCACCCAGCTGGGCTACGATTCGCGGAAGATGCGCGAGCTGAAACGGTATATGGATGAACGCGGGCTGCGTACGCCCGTGTTCGGGAACGTGTACGTCCTGCCGCTGGGAGCGGCTAAGCGATTCAATAAGGGCGAGCCTCCCGGGTGCTTTGCATCGAACGAACTGCTGGCGCAGGTTCAAGCCGAAGTCGATGCATCCACCGATAAGGGAATGGCCGCGCGATTGGAGCGCGCCGCGAAGATGGTCGCCATCCAGCGCGGGCTCGGTTTTGCCGGGTCGTACATTGGCGGCGATCACAATCCGGACCGCATCCGCTGGATCATCGAGCGGTCGGAAGTCTTGGCGCCCCAGTGGGAAGAGCTTGCGGCGGAGCTGGAATACGCTCCCAAGGGTGGATTCTATTTCTTCGAGACGTCTAAAAAAACGCCTGAGCCGCGGACGTTCTGGAACCGCGTGGCCGACATCATCGAGCCGGCCAATACGCCGCGTGCGCTCAGAGGCGTTATTACGGGCACTCTGCGCTTAATCGACAAGAGTCCCGCCGCCGCGCGTGCGCTGGAGAGCGTCGAACTGGCCTTCAAGAAGCCCGTGTTCGGATGCCAGGCGTGCGGCAATTGCGTCCTGGGGTTAATGGAATACGTCTGTCCCATGACGTGCCCCAAGAATCTGCGCAACGGTCCCTGCGGCGGTACGCACAACGGCCAGTGCGAGGTGATCCCGGAACAGAAATGCATCTGGGTGGAAGTGTACAACCGCGCGAAGGCGGCCGATCGCGTGGACGAGCTCAAGACTTACATCCCGCAGCGCGACCGGTCGCTTAAAGGGACCAGTTCCTACATCAACTATTTTCTCGGTCGCGACAGCCGGCCAGAGCATCCCCAGCCGCTGATTCAAATCAGCGTGTCGCCGGCGCCGGCGGCCTAGGCCGAGGAACAGCTCATCAAAAGCAAGTAGAATTGTCTTACACTTATGGCTCTCGCCACCGGGACTCGTTTGGGACCCTACGAGATCCTCGCGCTGATTGGCGCGGGCGGCATGGGCGAAGTGTACAAGGCCCGGGACACACGCCTGGAGCGCATCGTCGCGATCAAAGTCTCGAAAGAAGAGTTTTCCGAGCGCTTTGAACGCGAGGCTCGCAGCGTCGCCGCCTTGAATCATCCGAATATCTGCACGTTGCACGATGTCGGCCCGAATTACCTGGTCATGGAATTCGTGGAAGGCGAGATGCTTTGCGGACCGGTGCCGCTCGACACCGCTGTGAACTATGCCCGCCAGATTGCCGAAGCCATCGAGGCCGCGCACGAAAAGGGGATTGTCCATCGCGACCTGAAGCCGGCCAATATCAAAGTCACTCCGGAGGGGTCCATCAAGGTACTGGACTTCGGACTGGCGAAAGCGCTCGACGCCGAACTGCCCGCCGCCCCGGCGCAGGATTCACCGACGCTCTCGATGGCGATGACCCGCGCAGGCATGATCCTGGGCACCGCCGCGTATATGTCGCCCGAGCAGGCCAAGGGCAGGCCCGCCGACCGCCGCGCCGATATCTGGGCCTTCGGTGTCGTGCTGTACGAAATCCTGGTCGGCAAGCAGGTCTTCACGGGCGAGACCGCGGCGGAAACGCTGGCGTCGGTGTTGAAGGAGCCGATTTCCCTCGACCGGCTTCCGAAAGAGACTCCGCCCGCACTGCGGAACCTGCTCGCGCGCTGTCTGGAGCGCGACTTGCGCCGCCGCCTGCAGGCCATTGGCGAAGCCCGCATCATCCTAGAGGGCCCGCTAAACGCACCCGACACACCCGCACCCAGCCCCGCCCGTGAGGGCGGAGGTAAAACGCGCTGGATTCCCTGGGCGCTCTCGGCGATACTATTTCTCGCCCTCGTCGCGGGAGCCGTCTGGCACTTCCAACCGTCGCCGCCACCGGCCATTACGCGGTTTCCGATCACCCTCGGCGAAGGGCAGGTGTTCACTAATACTGGCCGTCCGGATCTGGCCATGTCGCCGGATGGCACGCAGATGGTTTACGTCGCGAATCAACGCCTGTTCCTTCGCTCCATGTCGGAACTGGAGGCGAGAGCCATTCCTGGGACCGACTTGGGCGCTGGCGTATCGAATCCGGCTTTTTCGCCGGACGGCAAATCCCTGGCCTTTTGGGAGCAGTCGGACCTTACCATTAAGCGAATTGCCGTCAGCGGCGGGGCGGCGGTGGCGATCTGCGCGGCAGCCAACCCGGTCGGCATGAGTTGGAGCGAGGAAGGAATTCTCTTCTCACAACCCGGCAAGGGCATCCTGCGAGTCTCCCCCAATGGCGGGCAGCCCGAGCCGCTGGTCATCGCCAAGAACAACGAACAGATGGAAGGACCCCAGATGCTGCCCGGCGGCCAAGCCGTCCTGTTTACGCTGGCGAGCGGCGAGAACTCCTTCTCGTCCGCGTGGGACAAGGCGCAGATCGTCGTGCAGACCTTGAAATCCGGCGCACGCAAGGTGGTTCTGGAAGGCGGCAGCGATGCGCGCTACCTGCCCACGGGCCACTTGGTTTATGCGTTGAGCGGCGTCCTGTTCGCGGTACCCTTCAACGTAAAGCGGCTGGAGACAGCCGGAGGGCCTGTAGGGGTTGTCGAAGGGATTGCGCGGGGCGGCGCCGGGGTGGCGCAGTTAGCCTTTTCGAGCACGGGAGCGTTGATCTACATTCCGGGTCCCGTTGCTTCCACGAGCGTGGGGCAGAGCGTTCTGGGACTGGTGGATCGTAAAGGGGAAGTCGAGCCGCTGAAGGTTCCGCCTGGCACCTACGCGTTCCCGCGCGTTTCGAGGGACGGCAAACGAGTCGCGTATCAAGTGGACGACGGCAAGGAAGCGAGCATTTGGATTTACGAGTTGTCCGGGGCCACGGCCCCGCGCCGGCTTACGCTTTCGGGAACGGGAGCGAATCGGGATCCCATATGGTCTTCCGACAACGAGCGGGTCGCGTTCCAATCGGATCGGGAGGGCGACCTCGGCATCTGGTGGCAGCGTGCCGACGGCAATGGAGTCGCCGAGCGGCTTACCAAACCGGACAAAGGGGTCACGCACATCCCCGATTCCTGGTCTCCGGACGGCCAGGTGTTTTCGTTCACCGAGGAGAAGAATGGCACGTCCGCGGTATGGACGTATTCCCTGCGCGACAAGAAAGCCACGATATTTGCGGAGACTCCGGGCTCGCGTTTTGACCGGAGCGTGTTTTCTCCGGATGGCCACTGGGTCGCGTACCAGTTGGACGCCCAGCCCAGCAGCCGTATCTACGTGCGACCGTTCCCGGCTACGGCCACGGTCTATGTGGCCCCGGAAGACGCGGATTCGCATCATCCGGTTTGGTCGCCGGACGGAAAAGAGCTTTTCTATGTCGCGGGAGCAGGGCAATTCGGGAGCGTAAGCGTCACCACGAAGCCCAGCGTGAGTTTCGGCCCTCCAGTGCGCGCGCCCCGGGCGGATTTCACGACCGCGGTCCCTAGCAGTGTCCGGACCTACGACGTTCTTCCCGACGGCAAACATTTCATCGGCGTGGTCGCTGCCGGCCAGGTGCGGACCGGGCCGGCGTCGGCACCACAGATTCAGGTGGTACTGAACTGGTTCGAAGACCTGAAGCAGCGCGTCCCGGTACCCTGAAGCTTTATAATAGAAAACCGTACCCGCACGCCTTTTAAACATGCCCCATAAGCTATCAAACCTTCGAATACCTGTCCCCAGCGACATTGATATCGCCCAGGCCGCCACGCCGCTCCCGATCAGCCAGATCGCGGCCGAAGCCGGCATCCTGCCCGACGAGCTGGAGCTCTACGGCAAATCCAAAGCCAAGGTCCACTTGTCGGTTCGCGACCGGCTGAAGAACGCGCCCAACGGCAAGTACATCGTGGTGACCGCGATCACGCCGACGCCGCTGGGCGAAGGCAAGACGACGACCACGGTCGGCCTGAGCCAGGCTCTGGGAGCTTATCTCGGCAAAAAAGTGTTTACCAATATTCGCCAGCCCAGCCAGGGCCCGACGTTCGGGATCAAGGGCGGCGCGGCGGGCGGCGGCTACAGCCAGATCGTTCCCATGGAGGAGTTCAATCTCCACCTGACCGGCGATATCCACGCCATTGTCGCGGCCAATAATCTTCTCGCTGCGGCCATCGACGCGCGCATGTTCCACGAAAGCACCACAGACGACGTCGCGCTGTTCGATCGGCTCGTGCCCGCCAAGAAAGACGGCAGCCGCAAATTTACCACGATCATGCTGCGGCGGCTGAAGAAGCTGGGGATCACGAAAACCGATCCGAACGAGCTGACTCCAGAAGAGCGCAGCCGCTGGGCGCGCCTCGATATCGACCCGGACACCATCACCTGGCGTCGCGTGCTCGATACGAATGATCGTTTCCTGCGTCAGATCACCGTCGGCCAGGGTCCCGAAGAAAAGGGCGCGACCCGCGTCACCGGCTTCGACATCGCCGTGGCCAGCGAGATCATGGCGGTCCTGGCGCTCACCACCAGCCTGGCCGACATGAAGGAACGCTTTGGCCGCATGGTGATCGGATCCAGCCGCGCGGGCGAACCCGTTACCGCCGACGACATCGGCGTCACCGGGGCGCTGATGGTTCTGATGAAGGATGCCATCATGCCGACCCTGATGCAGACTATCGAGGGCACACCGGCGTTCGTGCACGCCGGACCGTTCGCCAATATCGCGCACGGAAATTCGTCGATCGTGGCCGATCAAATTGCTCTGAAGCTCGCCGGAGCGGACGGTTACGTGCTCACCGAGGCCGGGTTCGGCGCCGACATGGGCATGGAGAAGTTTTTCAACATCAAGTGCCGTTACAGCGGGCTGACGCCGGATTGCGTGGTCCTGGTGGCGACCATCCGCGCGCTCAAAATGCACGGCGGCGGACCTAAGGTGGTCGCGGGCAAGCCGCTCGCGCACGAGTACACGCAGGAAAATCTGGATCTGCTCGAAAAAGGTTGTTCGAACCTGATCCGCCATATCGGCAATGCCCGCAACTTCGGCATTCCGGTGGTCGTCGGCGTGAATCGTTTCAAGGACGATACGCCGGCTGAAATCGAGCTGGTGAAGAAGCTCGCCAAAGCAGCCGGAGCCGAAGATGCAGTCGTCAGTAACCACTGGGCGGAGGGCGGCGCGGGAGCCGTCGAACTCGGCAACGCGGTGATCGCCGCCTGCAAGCAGCCGAGCCATTTCAAATTCCTTTATCCGCTGGAGATGAGCATCAAGGGCAAAATCGAGACCATCGTGCGCGAGATGTACGGTGGCGCGGGAGTGGAGTACTCGCCTGAAGCGGAAAAGAAGATCGAGGTGTACACGCGCCAGGGCTTCGATAAGCTCCCGATGTGTATGGCCAAGACGCACCTCTCGATCAGCCACGATCCGAACCTGAAGGGCGCGCCTAGCGGGTTCACGGTTCCGGTACGCGATATCCGCGCCAGCGTTGGGGCGGGGTTCTTATATCCGCTGCTGGGGACGATGGCGACCATGCCGGGCTTGTCGACACGTCCCGGGTATTACGACATCGACCTCGATACCGAGACGGGCCGCGTAGTCGGGCTGTCGTAAGCTACTTCCCGGCGAGCTTCTTCATGTATTCCGAGGAAAAAGGGGACACCTCCTAACTTCCCTAACGCCAGTAGCGGAGCGAACACCAGGAGGTGTCCCCTTTTTCTTTCCCAGGCGGCGGAGCCTGCTCCACGTGACGCTACTTGCCGGCAAGTTTCTTCATGTACTCCGGATACATCGTCTCGGGACCGCCCAGAGCCGCGTCCACCGGAATATGCCACTTATCGGCGAATTCGTGTACGAACGGATTCTGGCCGGGCAGGAAGCTCGGCACCTGGCTGTTGTCGTGGTTGGGCAGTTCCTCCACGTACTCGCAGGGCCACAGCCAGTTGCCGGCGGTGTTGTCGTTGAGTAAATAGTCCTCGCTTTTGATCAGTGGCTCGGCCAGATACACCGGATCGGTTACCGCGCTCACATGCGTCAGATGGTTGTCATGCCGGATGAAGTGATCCACCAGTGAGATCCGGTCGCTCGAAGGCAGTCCGTTGCGGCGAGTCCAGCCCTGCTTGATATGCGTAGTGTAGACCGTGAGGATGTTGCCTTCCCACTTGCCAGTCGAAAATCCCATCCAGGTATGAACGGCGTACTCGGGAGGATGCCGACGGCCGTCCATCCAGATCACGCGGTTCTGCTCGTAGGTGCTGCTGTACATGTGGATCGCGACCAGATCCTGCGTTTGGGGATCGCGTTCCTCCCAGATGCGCAAGCGCAGCGGGCCGCGGTGAATGTAGGCCGCCGTGTGGACCTGGCACTGATGCTCGGGCAGGCCTAGGCGATCCGGGTCCCAGCTCAGCGCCCATTGTCGCGCGGCCGCGTTGATCGGCAAGCCCAGGAAATCGACCAGCTCCGGGCCCAGCCCGCGCTCCGCGTTATCTTCGTGAAACGTGGGCCCCCAGACACCGGAGAGATCCACTTGAGCAAACGTCGGAACGCCGATCAGACCCGCTAACGCGAGCAGCAGCAGGGCGCGATGAAAATTCGGCACGGTGTAAGCCTCTGGTACATTCTATGTGAAAGAAGCCTGACAAAGAATGACCCACTCCGTTTGGTCCGAGTCGCTGGCGAGATTTTCCGACTCGGTAGCAGCCACCCGGCCGGCGCCCGCAGGCGTCGCGGCTGCTGCCATCGCCGCCGAACTCGGAATCAGCCTGTTGATCAAGGCTTTGGCGATTACCGGCGGTCAAGCCGAATTGCTGAATGCAGCTCGCCGGGAATCGGCCCACCTGCGTGGCGCCGCCGACGACGATATCGGAGCAGTGATGGCGTATATGCAGACTCGCGATGCCGCTGCTCTGCGGCAAGCCATCGAAGCGCCGCTGCGCGCGGCCCGTGCCGCAGTCACGGGATTAGAGTTGTGCGCAAAGGCCTCCGGCGCGGTGAAAAGCTCGTTGGCAGCCGATCTCGGCGCGGCGCAAGCCCTGTTGGCCGGTGCGCTGCGAGCGATTCTCATCTGCATCGACGCCAACCTGCGTGGCCGCGAGGAAGAACATCGCGACGCCGTGGCCGAGCGCCAGGCGATCGAAGACCGGGCTAGGGTATACTCGCGCTGAATGGAGTCCTCCATGCGCACGATTCTGCCCCTTCTCTTGACGTTGGCCGCGCCCGGTTTCGCCCAGCTCTCAGCGACGGCCACCTGGGCCAACCACGCCGCGAATGAGTACCAGACGTATCCCAATGTCACCTATCTCACCATGGGCGACACGCAGCTCAAGATGGATATCTATCGCCGCCGCACCGCGACGACTCCGCAGCCCACGATTATCTACCTGCACGGCGGATTCTGGGTAGCAGGCAACAAGGAAGGCGCCATCCTGAACCTGCTGCCGTGGATGGAGATGGGCTGGAACGTGGTCAACGTCGAATACCGGCTGGGGCCCAACACGCTCGCGCCCGGCGCCCTGGAGGATTCCTTCTGCGCGCTGCGCTACATCGGCCAACAAGCCAAGACGTATAACGTCGATGTCGATCGCATCGTGGTCACCGGCGAATCGGCCGGAGGACACCTGGCGCTGGCGTTGGGCATTATTCCCGAAAGCGAGGGGTTCGACCGCGAGTGCGCCGCCAACACGCCTATGCCCAAGGTCGCGGCGGTGATCAACTGGTTCGGCATCAGTGACGTGCCGGATGTGATCGACGGTCCCAACCGACGGCCGCCGGCGGAGCGCTGGTTCGGGAGCATGCCGAACCGCATCGAAGTCGCCAAACGCGTCTCCCCGATGACTTACGTGCGCGCCGGACTTCCCCCCATCCTTACCGTGCATGGCGATGCGGACCCGACGGTGCCCTATCCGGAGGCGGTCGCGCTGCATAGAGCGCTCGATAAGTTCAAAGTGCCTAACCAGCTGGTCACGATCCCGGGCGGCCATCACGGCGGCTTCACTTCCGAGCAGCGCGATCACATCTACCTGACGATCCGGGAGTTCCTGGGGAAGAACGGGCTCGGGCCGAAATAGCCGGAGCTGTCGTTTTGCTGGCGGGACGTTGTGTGGGATACTCGTAAGCCGCACGAGGTCCTGTTATGTCTCAAGTTGTCCCCGCTTCGCTCGCCCAGAACCCGTCCGAAGACTCATCCTCATCGCCATTTTTGCCGCTCCTGCTGGTTTTGTTCTTCGGCAGCGGCTGCGCCGCCCTGATTTACGAGGTGGTCTGGTACCAGATGCTGGAACTGGCCATCGGTTCCACCAGCATTTCGGTGGGTGTGCTGCTGGCGGCGTTCATGGGTGGCCTGTGCATTGGCAGCATCGGATTGCCCCGCCTGCGAACCCAGATGCATCCGTTGAAAATGTACGCGCTGATCGAAGTCGGAATCGCCGTATTCGGGCTGCTGGTCTGGCTCGGAATTCCGCTGATCGATCGAGTTTACATCGCCGCCAACGGGGTGGGACTGCCGAACATGCTCCTGCGTGCGCTGGTGGCCGCGATCTGCCTGCTGCCGCCGACGGCCCTGATGGGCGCATCGCTCCCAGCGGCGGCCCGATGGATTGAATGCACTCGCAGCGGCGCTTCCTGGTGGGGATTGCTGTATGGCGCCAATACCATCGGCGCGGTGTTCGGATCCCTGCTGGCGGGATTCTACCTGCTGCGGATGTACGGCGTGGGAACCGCCACGCTGGCCGCCGTCGCCATCAATCTGGTGGTCGCGGCGATCAGCTTGGTGCTGGCGGCACGCACACCGGCGCGGAATTACATTCCTGACGCCGCCGAACCGGCGACAGACGGAGGTCGTGGTTCTATCTACTTGACGATTGCGTTCTCGGGCGCAAGCGCTTTGGGCGCCGAAGTCGTCTGGACCCGCCTGATGGGCATGATGCTGGGCTCCACGGTTTACGTTTTCTCGATCATCCTCGCGGTCTTCTTGATCGGCCTGGCAATAGGCTCCACCGTGGGCGCCTGGATCTCGCGGTCGGTGCGGCCGCGACTGGCTCTGGGATGGTGCCAGATGCTGCTGACGCTGGGAATCGCCTGGAGCGCCTACATGATCGCTGGTTCGCTGCCCTACTGGCCGATCGATCCGCTGCTCAGCAGCAGCCCCTGGTACATTTTGCAGCTGGATATGGCGCGTTGCCTGTGGGCGATTCTGCCGCCAGCACTCTTATGGGGCGCGAGTTTCCCGCTGGCATTGGCGGCCGTGGCCGGCCCCGGCCAGGATCCCGCGCGGGTGGTGGGCAGGGTCTACGCCGCCAACACCCTCGGCGCGATCGTGGGAGCGCTGTCCGTTAGCCTTCTGCTTGTCCCAGCGATAGGCACGCAAAATTCGCAGAGAGTGCTGCTGGCGATCGCCGCCGTCAGCGCGTTTACCGCGCTCCTGCCGTACGTGCGCGACCAGAAGTCGGTCGGCATTTCCGGATTGCTGGCCGCTTCGGCGGTGCTTTCGATGGTTCTGCTGATCAACCTTCCGCCCATTCCCGGAGAGCTGATCGCCTACGGCCGCCGGATGCCGGTCAACGTGGGCCAATCCACCATTCTCTACACCGCCGAGGGACGCAATTCGTCGGTCGCGATTTCCCGCTGGAATAGTGGCGAGATTTACATCAACGTCAACGGACATGTGGAAGCCACCACCGAAATCTATGACATGAAGCTGCAGCGGATGGTGGGCCATTTGCCAGGCCTGCTGCATCCGAATCCGAAATCGGTTCTGGGGATCGGGTTTGGCGCGGGCGTTTCGGCCGGAACGTTTACCCGCTATCCCGGCATCGAACACATCACCATTTGCGAGATCGAGCCGGTGATCCCGCCGGCCTCCACGCGCTTCTTCGCCCGCCAGAACTACGAGGTCATGAACAATCCGAAGACCCGCATCGTGTACGACGACGCGCGGCACTACGTGATGACGACCACCAATAAGTACGACATCATTGCGTCCGATCCCCTGGACGTATTCGCCAAGGGCACCGCCGCTCTCTATTCGAAGGAATACTTCGATGCGGTGAAGGCGCACCTGAATCCCGGCGGCTACTTCTCGCTGTACGTCCCGCTCTATGAGAGCGACCTGCGCACGGTGAAAAGCGAGCTGGCGACATTCTTTGAATCGTTTCCGAACGCCACCGTGTGGGCCAATACTCGCAATGGCGAGGGATACGACATGGTTTTCATGGGCCAGGCCGAGCCCCTCAAGATCAACGTCGACGAAATCCAGCAAAGGCTCAGCCGGCCGGATTATGCTCCCGTGGCCGCATCGCTGGCCGAAGTGGGTGTACCCTCGCTGACCGCTTTATTCGCTACCTACACCGGCCGCAAAGCCGATCTCGGGCAATGGTCCGCGGGCGCCGACATCAACCGCGATAACAACCTCCGTCTCTCTTACCTCGCAGGTTGGGGAATCGACTCGCAACTGGCGAGTGTGATCTATCGCGACATGCTCCGCTTTCGGCAGGCGCCCGAGGACCTGTTCACGGGATCGCCGCAATTGATCGATGCGATCCTGGGCGCTTTCGAAGTTTCGTCCGGCCCCGGCCGCCAGCCTTAATCGGGCCGCGAGGCCGGTTTCAGACGCCATAGTACAATCGGAACCATGCGCTATAGGCTTGCCGTGCTACGGCTGGGGGCCGCGCTGGCAATTGCCGGTGCTGCTTCCGTTTCTGTCTTTGCCGCCGACCGGCAGCTCGTCAACGATTGGGACGTCAGGAATGAGATCCACCTTGCGCCGGGAGTCGATCCCGCTATCGTGAAGGACTATTTCCCGTCGTTTTACGACTACCTGGACACCGTCCTGTTCCATCCGACCGCCGGATACTACTCGAGCGGGCGCGTGGATTTTACCAACCATTACCGCACCTTTCCTGGCGCGCTGGCCCCTTCTTTCGGCCACATGGTCGCCGAGCAGATGTTCCGGATGTGGGATGGAATGCGGAAGGCCGGCACTTTGGGACCCGCGGAGAAGTTCACGATCGCCGAGTTTGGCGCAGGCGACGGCGCCATGGCCGAGTCCGTGCTCGATTATATCGATCAGCAGGCGGCCACGAATCCCGACACACGCTGGGAGCAATTCAAGGAGCAGGTGGTCTACGCCTGTTACGATCGCTCGCCGGCTTTGAGCGCGATTCAACGCAAGCGCAATGCGCGTTTTGGGGCGCGGTTCGAGGCGCGTGAAGGCGATGCCACCAATCCCAGCGCGACCATCCCGCGCGGCAGTCTAAAAGGCGTGATTCTTTCCAACGAACTGCCGGATTGTTTCAGCGTGTACAAGGTGATCCTGAATGGCAGCGGATCCGCGGAGATCGCCTTCACGGCTCCGTCCGTTCCCAGCCAGGTGTGGGAAAGAATCGAGGGATCTCTTCCCGCGGCGGCTCGGAACCTGATCCAGACGGATGACGAGGCCATCGCCCGGAAGCTGTTCGCCAATAGGAATCCCCAAAATGCGAGTGCCGGCCGGGACCGCGTGTATCTGAGCCGGGCAGGATTTTCCGCGATCTTAGACGCATTTAGCGCTTCCAAGAGCTACGAAAGCAATGTGAAGCTGCTTCAGTTTCAGGAACTGTACGTCCCCGCCACGGTGATTCCGGAACTTGCGGAGCATTTGCGGCAATATGCCCACTCCTATGCTTACGCTCTGATGAAAAACGGCAAGGGAATGGTGACCTACATCAATCTGGGCGAAGGCAAATTCATTCAGGGCGCCGGCGCCGCGCTCAAAGCCGGTTATGTCATCACCATCGATTACGGCTCCAACTGGGAGGGCAGCCTGGGGGAAGAGTTCGATCACTTGCGTACGTACGGACCGGGCAGCTCCCAAAGCCATGCCGATCCGTATCATTTCCCGACTTTGAATGATATGACCACCGACGTAAATTTCGGTCACATCGCGCAGGAAGGGACATCCGAGGGACTCAAGGCCCTTTATTTCGGACCCCAGCACTCTATTCAACAGGGAACTCCGATCAAACTCGATCAGCCGCCCCCCGGCCGCGGCGAAACTGCCGGCGAAGCAGCCGACTTTGAGATGTGGGCCGGCCTGTTCTACTCGTGGGATGCTTACAAAGTTCTGATCCAGCAGAAGGACAATACCGATGCGGCCTATTCGTATCCGGGCGATGAAGCGGAAGCCTTAATGATGCCGGAAAACAGATTGGGCCCAGACGATCGCCAGAGGCTGGCGGAGATCGAGAAGAAGCTCGGCCGCTAAGTGAACTGGCAGAGGTGCTGCGCGCGTGCACAGCTACCGGTCTTCTTGCCAAAATGGCGCATTCTCCACGTCCGCCGGTCATCACTTGCCTTCGCCATGCCGATCCAAAATCGCAGTTGAAGACTACCTTGACTCAAGGTATTCCAGGGTGTACGCTCATAGGAATTTGCGTTGACTCGCAAATTAGGCGTCTCGCCAACAGCCACTTGGTGCCTGGTGTGACAACCCATCCTAAGGGGGTCATTCATGTGCACTTTGAGGCGTTCGGCATTCCTGTTCTTAGCCGCATCTATGACGTTCGCGCAGGGCGATCGCGGCTCGATCACCGGAATGATTTCCGATCCTAGTGATGCGGTGGTTGCATCCGCGAACGTCGAAGCGAAGAACGTCGAAAACGGCTCGGTGTACGAGGCCGGAAGTTCGGCCACCGGCAATTATGTAATACCGCAACTGCCGACCGGAGACTACCAATTGGCCGTCACGGTCACCGGGTTTAAGCGGTACGTCAAGGAGAATATCTTCGTTCCCGTGGCGCAGGCCGTTCGTGTGGACGTGAAGCTGGAGGTCGGCCCGGCCTCGGATACCGTCACGGTCACGGAAGTGACCCCTCTGCTGAAGACCGAAAGCGGCGAGCTAAGCTACAACGTGGCCACGGATATGATGAATAATCTTCCGGTCCTGACGATCGGCAGCAATGGCGCCGGTGTCCGTGACCCACTCGCGGCGCTATCGTTGCTCCCTGGTGCGCAGTTCGCAAGTGACTCCACTCTCCGCATTAACGGCATGCCTTCCAGCTCGCAATCGATCCGCATTGAAGGCCAGGACGCCACCAGCGGTTTCTGGAAGCAGATCAACTCCCAAAACCAGACCGGCGTCGACGCGATTCAGGAAGTCTCGGTTCAGACCTCTAACTTCGCGGCCGAATTCGGCCAGGCCGGTGGCGGTTACATCAACTACACCATGAAGTCCGGCACCAACCAGTACCACGGCTCAGGCTTCGATTACTTCGTCAACGAAGCGTTCAATGCCGGTACGCCCTTCACCGACGCCGGTTTGACGAACGCCCAGAGGGATGGGCAGCACGTGCGTAACCGGCTCCGCCGCAATGATTTTGGCGGCACGTTCGGGGGTCCCATTGACATCCCCAAGGTGTATGACGGCCACGACAAGACATTCTTCTTCTTCAGCTATGAGCAGTACGTTCAAAACACGCTGACAACCAACGGCCTTAACACGGTTCCCACGGCGGCCTACCAGCAAGGCAACTTCTCCAATGTTCTCAATCCTCGGCTTACAATCGGCGGCGTACCCCAGGTCGACCCGCTCGGCAACAATCTGTTTGGCAACCAGATTTTCGATCCGAGTTCTCAGCAGGTGGTCAACGGACTGACGGTCCGATCACCGTTCCCAGGCAACATCATTCCAAAGACGCAATTGGACCCCACGGCCCTCAAGGTTCAGTCTTATCTGCCGCAGCCAACCAATCCGACCGCTCTGGTCAACAATTACAACGTTCCCGCCTTTGCCAATTTCACTCACACCGAAATCCCGACGCTGAAGCTCGATCACAATTTGAGCCCGACGCTCAAGCTCTCCATGTTTTACTCCGCCAATCGGATTTATTCTCCGGCGAACAATGGCTACACCCAGGCTTTCAGCAACTCCGAGCCTACCAACAGCTTGTCGCAGACCACTCGAGTCAGCTATGACCAGACCATTACTCCCACTCTGCTGATGCACCTGGGAGCGGGTTTGCTTCAAACCACCGTATATACGGTCCCCGCGGCCGTGTTTGACCAAAGCACGTTGTTCGGGACCAATACCTTTGCCATCCCCAACCAGTTCCCGAACATCATACCCGGCTTCGACGGGAGCAAGGGAGGCAGCAACGTCGCCATGGGCGTCGGGTTCTCAGCTCTGTGGCAGAAAGACACCAAACCCACCTTCACCGGCAGCTTTATCTGGGTCAAGGGTAACCACACCTTCAAGTTTGGGGGCGAAGCGCTGTTTGAAGGCTTGCCGATCGCCAACGGATCGCACTCCAACGGGCTGTTTGGATTTGCACAGACGGAAACAGCCGACCCCTACGCCACCGGCTTGATGTTCCAAAACGGCGCAACCGGATTTTCTTATGCCAGCTTCCTGCTGGGCAATTACGCCAGTTTGAACTTGTCGCCGCAGGACACCCTTCGCCTTGGCAGCCACAGCTTCGGGACATACGCGCAAGACACCTGGAAGGTCAGCCGCAAGCTGACCATCGATTACGGTCTGCGTTATGACTACGCGACGCTACTCTCCGAGCAGTATGGGCGCATGCAGGATGCTGCGTTCAACACTCCCAACGCTGCCATAGGCGGGCATATCGGCAGCGTGATCTATGGAGGCGCCTGCAATTGCAGCCTCAATAACAATTACCCGTGGGCCCTGGGTCCGCGCCTCGGCATCGCTTACCAGATCAACAGCAAGACTGTGCTTCGCCTGGGCGCCGGCATAACGTATGGGACGTCCCCCAACAACGACTACCTGACCCACAGCGTGCCGGACTTCTACACCTACAGCGATCAGAATGTTGCGGGCATCCCGGCCGGCGCTCTTAAGAACGGCAACCCGTTCGCGCCGGGCAATTCGTTCGGCAACAAACCCCTGGTGTGGCCGGATTTCTCGGCGCACTATCCCTTCCAGGTCGCCCCCGGATACGCGCCGCCGCAGTCGCCGTTTATTTCCATCGACCGCAACGCCGGACGGCTTCCGCGTATCCTCCAGTGGAGTTTCGGTCTCCAGCGCGAAATCGGGCGCGACCTGGTAGTCGAGGCAGCCTACGTGGGTAACCGCGGAGTGTGGTGGACCGCTCCGCTGCTGGACACCTATTCCTACAACTCGATCACACCTTCTATGATTCAGGCCGCCGGTTTGAATCCTAATAGTCCCAGCGACTTGGCCTTGCTCACCACGCCAATTAGCTCTCCGCTGGTACAGGCCCGTTTCCCCGGTCTGAAGATTTCCACACTGCCGTCCCGTCTGCAAGTTGTGCCTTCTGTGTATCCCGGCTTCCCGGCCACGCAGGCCCTGAACCAAGCCCTGCGCCCCTATCCGCAGTGGTTTGGCATTCCTCCGGTCCTCGGTCCTCCGCTGGGCGACACTTGGTATGATTCGCTCCAGGTGAAGGTCACCAAGCGTTACTCACACGGCCTGAGCGCGAATTATGCCCTGTCATGGCAAAAGGAACAGGTCCTCGGGACGAGCAACGACACCTCCTATCTGGTATCGGCCTATCCCCGTATCAATGACGTGTTCAATTATGCCCAGAACAAGCAGCTTTCTCCCTTCAGCACTCCGCTGGTGAGCATCATCTCCTTCAACTACCAGACGCCCAAGCTGCCGGGTGACAGCGCAACATTCAAGGCTCTTTCCTGGGTCACCAAGGACTGGCTGATCGGCGCATTGCTGCGCTATCAGAGCGGTGCTTTGCTTTCCGTGCCTGCATCGAACAACAACTACTTCAACCAGACGCTTCGCAACCAAAACCCAGCCAGCTGGGGCGGCGGGTCGACAACCCAAAACCGCGTTCCCGGCCAGCCGGTGTTCTTGCAAGATCCTAACTGCCACTGCTTCGATCCCACCACGCAACTGGCGCTGAACCGGGCGGCCTGGACGGATGCAGCATCGGGCCAGTTCGGCAGCTCGGCGGGTTTCTACAACGACTACCGCTGGCAACGTCAGCCGGCCGAGTCGATGAGCATGGGCCGGCTTTTCCCGATCGCCAAGGAAGGTAGGATCAATCTGAACATCCGCATCGAGTTCCAGAACGTGTTCAATCGTACCTTCTATTCGTCTCCGTCGGCTGCATTCGGGTTTTTCCTGTCCGGAACAAACCCCACAACGCCCGTCTTGCGCTTTAACTCTTTCGAGAATGGCCGGCCTGGCGCGCTGTCGGGCGGTTACGGCTTCGTCAATACGGTGAACGGCGCCGGATCCCAGCCACGGAGCGGGCAGATCGTCGCCAGAATCACGTTCTAACACTCATCTCCAGCCAGTCAACATCTCGCCGCTTCCGGATATCGGAGGCGGCGAGTTTGTTTTTGCGGATCTACCATGAAGGGTTTGACCCCGTGCCTCCGCGGTGATAACGTCGGGAGAATTGGAGGCGTCATGAAGGCCACACTCATCGATCGCAGGTCGTTTCTACGCGTAACCTCGATAGCCGGCGGCGGCATGCTGCTGGGTCTGTATAGGCAGCCTCTGATCGCGCAGGGCAAAGGACCAGGTCCGGCGACCGCCTTCAAGGCGGATGCGTTCATCCACATTTCGGCCGACGGGTCCGTCGTTATCATGGCGAAGAATCCGGAAGTCGGGCAGGGCTCCCAGACCCACTTGCCGATGATCATCGCGGATGAGTTGGACGTCGATTGGAAGGACGTCAAGGTTAAGCTGGCCGACCTCGATCAGGCCAGGTACGGTCCGCAATCGGCCGGAGGGAGCAACTCGACACCGATCAACTGGGACCCGCTGCGTCTGGTGGGCGCCACCGGTCGCCAGATGATGCTCACTGCGGCGGCGCGGACCTGGAACGTCCCGGAATCGGAATGTTCCACGGGTTCCGGCAAGGTGACGCACCGGCCGACCAATCGCACCGTGGGATACGGAGCGCTGGCGGCGAAGGCTGCCACGCTTGCCCCACCCGATCCGAAATCGATCAAGCTCAAGGATGCCAGGGATTACAAGATCATCGGTCAATCGCTGGTCGGCGTGGATGTGGCGTCCATCGTAACCGGGAGGCCGATTTTCAGCATCGATTTTACTGTTCCCGGTATGCTCTTCGCGGTGTTCGAAAAGTGCCCGGTGTTCGGCGGCAAAGCGAAAAGCGCCAATCTGGACGAGATTAAGCGCCTGCCAGGCATTCGCCACGCGTTCCTGGTCGAAGGTGGGACCCAGCTTACTGGACTGCTCTCCGGGGTCGCTATCGTCGCGGATACGTGGTGGCAGGCCCAGTCGGCACGGAAGAAGCTGCAAGTAGTTTGGGACGAAGGACCGACCGCATCGCAATCGACCACCGGTTTCGCCCAACGTGCCGACGAGCTGTCGAAGCAGCCGCCATTTTTCGCGCTGCGGAACGACGGCAACGCCGATGGAGCGCTTTCGGGCGCGGCGAAGGTGGTCGAGGCGGCCTACTCGTATCCGTTTATTTCGCACGCGCCGCTGGAGCCGCAGAACTGCGTCGCGCACTTCAAGGACGGCAAGCTCGAGATCTGGGCGCCCAGCCAGACCCCGGCCGCGGGATTGCAAGTCGCCATGCAGACGCTCGGATTGCAGGCAAGCGACGTTACTATCCACCAGGTGCGCGGCGGCGGCGGCTTCGGCCGCAGGCTCACCAACGACTATGTCGCCGAGGCCGCCTGGATCGCCAAACAGATCGGTGTGCCGGTGAAGCTCCTGTGGACCCGCGAAGACGATATGGCGCACGATTTTTATCGTCCCGGCGGCTTCCATTATCTGAGGGGTGGTGTGGACGCCGCGGGCAAACTGGTTGCATGGCGCAATCACTACGTCAGCTTCGGCGAAGGCCAGCGATTCGCGTCGCAGGCGAATATCAACCAAAACGAGTTTCCGGCGACGTTTATACCCAACTTCTCGTTCCAGTCGACGCTGATGCCGCTGGGCTTCCCGACGGGCGCCATGCGCGCGCCGCGCAGCAACGGCTTCTGCTTCGTGTTCCAATCGTTCGTCGACGAACTGGCGCATGCGGCCGGCCAAGACCCGCTGCAATTCCGCATCGATCTGGTGGAATCGGCGCGCGTGGGAACCCCCGCCGACCAGGACTTCGTTGCGTCCCGCATGCGGGGCGTCCTGGAGCTGGTTCGCGAAAAATCAGGTTGGGGCAAACGCAATCTGCCCAAGGGCCGGGCCATGGGCGTGGCGTTCCAGTTCGCGCACCGCGGCTATTTCGCCGAGGTGGTCGATCTCACCGTCGACGCCAACAGCAAAGTCAAAGTCCACAAAGTTTGGGTGGCTGCCGATATCGGCCGTCACGTCATCAACCCGAGAAACGCCCAGAATCAAGTGCAGGGATCGGTGATCGAAGCGCTGAGCAGCGTGATGTCCTGGGAGATCACGTTCGAGCGCGGCCGGGCGATGCAGTCCAACTTCGATAAGTATCCCCCGGTGCGCATCACGCAAGCGCCGCCGGAGATCGAGGTGCACTTCCTGAAATCGGATAATCCCCCGACGGGGCTGGGCGAGCCGGCGGTTCCCGCGATCCTGCCGGCGGTGGCGAACGCGATCTTCGTCGCCACTAGCAAGCGAATCCGATCGTTGCCGCTGGCCAAGCACGGTTTTACGTGGGCTTAATTGCCGCTTGGTAGTGCGAACGCGACCAGCTCGCCAGTGTATCCCTGGCCGCTGATCGCCACGACGATGTACTGCTTCCCGTTGAGCATGTACGTCATCGGCGATCCGCTCTGGGGCGCAGGCATGTATACCTTGCCGGCATCCGCGCCGGTGGCCTTGTTGTAAGCCCGCAGATAAGCCCCGCGACGGCCGTCCGCCATGGTGACCACGCCCTTTTCACCGGCCACCAGCAGCGTCTTGGTGACCAGGGTTCCGGCCTGACCGGGCCGTCCCGTGCGCGGGATATTCAGACCCTGGAGCGCCGGATTATTCCGGATATTGTCCGGAGTGTCGCCGTGCGCCACTTGCCACACGATCTCGCCCTTGTTGAGATCGATCGCCGTGATGCGTCCGTACGGCGGTTTGAGCAGCGGCAACCCCTCGACGGTTAGTCCTCCTCCTGGGCCACCGCGACCACCCCCGGCAGCCGGAGCCGCCGCCCCTTCGGGAGCGCGCGCCTGACCCGAGATGTACATGATGTCGGAGCGGGTTCCGCCCGGCACCAGACCTATGGCAGTCACAGTCGTCTGAGAGGACACGTAGGCGATGTGCGTTTCGGGATCGTAGGAGCCTCCCGGCCAGTTCGATCCGCCGCCCGCCGTGGCCGCGGTCAGCGTCGCCAGCGGGCCTTCGAACTTGCTCACCACTCCCGGCGTAAACATCGGACCGAGCTTGTAGCGCGAAACCAATTGCACCGCTTCGGCGTGAAGCTGCGGCGTGAAGTCGATCAGATCGTTGACCGAGATGCCCTGAAGATCGAAAGCCGGAGGCTT
>Ga0209483_1000293_pt1 | contig 45945 bp, 36 predicted proteins | sample NGEPerA_FD_184508 | JGI IMG/M metagenome (GOLD analysis project Ga0209483, IMG submission 184508) | Arctic peat soil microbial communities from the Barrow Environmental Observatory site, Barrow, Alaska, USA - NGEE PermafrostL2-A... | ecosystem: Environmental > Terrestrial > Soil > Wetlands >...
CTCGCTCAACAACGCGCTGGTGAACCTCAACTATTGCAAAATTCTTTCGCCGGTGGACGGCGTGGTGATTTTGCGCGCGGTGGAACTGGGCCAGACGGTCGCCTCCAGCTTCAACACGCCGACCATTTTTCAAATCGCGAACGACCTGACGAAAATGCAGATTGATTCGAGCGTGGCGGAGGCGGATGTCGGCGGCATTGTCGAGGGTCAAGGCGTGGATTTCACGGTGGATGCGTATCCCGAACGGATGTTTCATGGGTCGGTGACGCAGGTGCGCAATTCACCGACGACGGTCAACAACGTCGTCACTTACGACTGCGTGATCAGCGTGACGAACGCGGATTACAAATTGAAGCCCGGCATGACGGCGAATGTTTCCGTCATCGTCGCCCAGCGTGAAAGCGCGCTGATAATTCCCAACGGCGCGCTGCGGTTCCGTCCGCCGGAAGACGCCGAGGTGCTGACCAACACGGTGGCCGCAGCGACGGCACCGGCGACCAACAGCGGAAAATTCGCCGGCGGTCCCGGCGGTCATCGCGGCGGCGGGCGCGGCCATGGCGAACACCCGGCCTTCCACACGGTTTATGTGCTGGCGGGTGAAGGCAAGGACGCACAGTTGCAGGCGGTGCAGATCAAGACCGGCATCAGCGACGGCATTTCAACCGAGGTCGTTTCGGGCCTGGACGAAGGCGCGCAGGTGGTGACCGGCGTGGCTTTCAACGACACGCAAACCGCCGAGACGAGCAATCCGTTCGGCGGCGGTTTCCCGCGCCGGCACTGATTTGATTTCCAAAATTTTTCGTGCAGACCAAACCCGTCATCCAGCTCGACGCCATCCACAAGACCTATCACACCGGCGAGGTGGACGTTCATGCGGTGCGCGGGATTTCGCTGGAAATTTTCCCCGGCGAATTCGTGGCCATCATGGGTTCGAGCGGTTCGGGGAAAAGCACGCTGATGAACGTAATCGGCGCGCTGGACCGGCCGACCGGCGGGCATTACTGGCTGGATGGCATTGACGTTTCCACGCTTGACCGGGACGCGCTCGCGGATGTCCGCAACGAGAAAATCGGCTTTGTGTTTCAAGGCTTCAACCTGCTTTCACGCACGTCGGCGGTGGAAAATGTGGAAATGCCGATGCTTTACCACCGGCACCGCATCCCGTCGGATGAGCAATACACGCGCGCCATGGAGGCGCTCGAACTGGTCGGCCTCGGCACCCGCGCCGACCATCATCCCAACCAGCTTTCCGGCGGCCAGCAGCAACGCGTCGCCATCGCGCGCGCGCTGGTGAACCGGCCGGCGCTGCTGCTCGCCGACGAGCCGACCGGTAACCTTGACAGCCAGACGAGCATTGAAATTATGGGTGTGTTCCAGAAATTAAACGACCAGGGCATCACGATCATCATGGTCACGCACGAGCTGGACGTGGCGCGCTTCACGAAACGGATGGTCATTTTGCGCGATGGGAAAATTGTCACCGATGAAGCCGTGCCGAACCGTTCGATTGCGGAAAGGGAATTGCAGCGGCTGCGGCAGGAACAGGAGGCGGTCAAGCTGGGCTGAAGGAAGGATGAAAAATGAAGAATGAAGAAAAAGACCTGCTGCCGCGCACCAAAATGTTTGCGCGCCGGATTATCCGTCTTTATTGCAGCCTTTCCAAAACAGACACGGTGGCGCAAGTCTTGGGCAAACAGGTTTTACGTTCCGGCACTTCTGTTGGCGCAAATTACCGCGAAGCCAATCGTGCCCGTTCCAAGGCGGAATTCATCTCCAAAATGGGCGATTGCCTGAAAGAAACCGACGAAACTTTGTATTGGCTTGAATTGCTGCTGGAAGAAAAAATTGTGCCGGCAGCCAAACTTCAACCGCTAACGATGGAGGCCAACGAACTGGTGGCCATTTTCATCACCATCCTCAAAAAAGCCCGAGGTCACGAATGAACCCATTCTTCATTCTTAATTTTTCATTCTTCATTTCCTGATGCGAATTTTCGCCTCCATCCGGATCGCCGGGCGCGCGCTGCGCCGGAACAAGATGCGTTCGCTGCTGACAATGCTCGGCGTGATCATCGGTGTCGGCGCGGTGATTGGCTCGGTGAGTCTCACGACCGGGGCAACCAAGCAGGTCGAGGATCAGGTCGCCAGCCTGGGCGAAAATGTGATCACGGTTTTTTCCGGCAACTTCACCAGCGGCGCCATGCGCGGCGGCTGGGGCAGCGCGCCGACGCTGACCGTGGCCGACGCCATGGCGATTGGACAATTGCCGCACGTGCTCGCCGTCAGCCCGGAAGTCCGCGACCGCGCGCAAATTCTTGCCAACGGCGAGAACTGGAACACACAGGTGATGGGCGAATCACCGGATTATCCGCAAATCCTCAACCGCACCATTGCCACCGGCGCGATGTTCGGTGATCAAGATGTGCGCAGTCTCGCCAAATCCGCCATCATCGGCAAAACCGTGGTGGATCAATTATTTCCGGGCGAAAATCCGCTCGGCCAGACGTTGCGCATCCGGAACATTCCTTTTCAAATCGTCGGCGTGCTCACTCCGAAAGGCTTTAATCTTTTTGGCCAGGATCAGGATGACATTGTCATCGTTCCCTACACCAGCCACATGCACCGCATCACTACGCGCACCTTTTTGAATGACATTCTGGTGGAGGCCTCGGATGACAAAAGCATCAATCAGGCGCAGGCGGAAATCACCGAACTGCTGACCGCCCGGCATCGCAGCAAGGAGCCGGACTTCACGGTGCGCAGCCAGGCGGATTTGATGGAGCGCGTCTCGGCCTCTTCCCGCACGATGGGTTTTTTGCTCGCGGGTGTGGCGGCGGTGTCGCTGATCGTCGGCGGCATCGGCATCATGAACATCATGCTCGTCAGCGTCACCGAGCGGACGCGCGAAATCGGCATCCGCATGGCCGTGGGCGCGCGCGCAGCGGACATCCTGGTGCAATTTTTGATTGAAGCCGTCACCTTGAGCGCGATTGGCGGCGCGATGGGCATCGCCGGCGGCATGGCGTTTTCGTGGCTCATCGCGCACTTCCAACACTGGCCCACCGTCACGCCTAAGGTCTGGATTGTGATCTCGTTTGTCTCCAGCGCGGTCATCGGCATCATCTCCGGCTTTTATCCCGCGTGGAAAGCGTCCAAGCTCGACCCGATTGACGCTTTGCGCTACGAATAAAGCGTGGCCGCTGAAATCCTTTCAACCCACACGCCGGAACTTTTCAAAAAAGCTGTCCGACGCGCCACGGCGTTGTTGCGCGCCGGCGAAGTGGTCGCGCTGCCGACGGAAACCGTTTACGGACTCGCCGCGAACGCGCTGGATGAAAAAGCCGTCGCCAAAATTTTCCAGATCAAAGGCCGGCCGGCGCACAATCCAATTATCGTCCACGTTGCGGGCGTTGAAATGGCAAAAAGCTGCGTGAAGGATTTCCCGTCACTTGCGGGAAAACTTTCACACTCTTTCTGGCCCGGTCCGCTCACGCTGGTTTTGCCGCGCGCGGAAATAATTCCGGAAATTGTGGCGGCGGGCGGCGCCACGGTTGGCATTCGCTGGCCCAGCCATCCGTTTATTCAAGCGGTGATCCGCGAATGCGGTTTTCCGCTCGCCGCGCCGAGCGCAAATTTGTCGGACCAGATTTCGCCGACGAACGCGGAACACGTCCGCGCGCAGCTTGCGGAGAAAATTCCGCTGATCGTGGACGGCGGCCAGTCGCAGGTCGGAATCGAATCCACGGTTTTGGATTTGACGGTTTCGCCGCCAAGAATTTTGCGGCCGGGGATGATTCACGCGGAATCGCTCGCCGCCGCCGGATTGCCGATTGCCGATTGCCGATTGCCGATTGAAACCGGCTCGTTGAAAAGTCCTGGTCTGTTCAAAAGGCATTATGCTCCAAAGGCGAAGCTGGTGATTTTGAATTGGCGCGACGAACTGGATTTGCAATCCCAAATTGGCGGTTGGCAATCGGCAATCGGCAATGTTCACATTGTCGCACACACAAAGATTCCGACCGGTTTTGGCGCGGCGAACGTGAGCGTGATTCCGCACGACGCGGAGGCGTTTGCGCGGGCGCTTTACGCGGAGCTGCACCGGTGCGACGCGGCGGGCGCGAAGCTGATCGTGGTGGAGGCGCCGCCGGATTTGCCGGAATGGTCCGGCGTCGCGGACCGGCTGCGGCGCGCGGCGGCCTGATTTTATTCGGCTTCCCAGCGCTGGCGGTCGGTCAAAAACAGGCCGGAGATCAGCCCGTAGGGCGCGACTTTTAGCGGGAACTTGTCCGGGGTTTGATTGCCGACGACGGACTTCAAAACAAAATTTGCCCAACTGTCTTTGCCGCCTTGGATGCACTCGGTGCAGAGTTTCGCGTCCAGCGTGTTCAGGGTGAGATAGAGCGCGCTGACGGGCTTGACGTAATCATAGAACGAGAAAAATTCGTATTGGGAATTGATGGTGGTCCAGACGCATTGGTGCTGGCCATACCAGGCGACCGCCCAAGGAACGTCGCTCATCATCAGTTCGTCCGGTTGCATCCAGCCGCTGACTTTTTGGATTTCCGGCGGATAGTAGGGCGGATAGACGCTCGGCGAGGTTCTGGGCGGCAACAGGGTCATGATGAACTGCTGGCACGCCAGCGCGGCCACCAGCCCGATGACAGCGAAGCGCATCTGCACCGACGGGACATCCATCTGGTTCAACAGCGTCAGGAAAAAGGCCACGCCAAATATGACCGCCAGCGGCGTCAGCAGCACCAATGGATTTTCCGTGTTCATCACCGGGGAAAGATAGGTCATTTGCGTCCGGCCCAGCGCCGAGACGAAGATGAACACGCCCAGGCACGTCATCGTGAAATAGCGCAGCCGGCGCGCACCGGGGTTGCGCAGGCCGAGCAGCAAACCGGCCAGGAACAGCACGCTCATCCAGCCGCCGCCCAGCCGCAACATGTCGTCTTGCATGATGTAGCGCAGATTTTCCAGAAATTTGGCCTTGTAAGGCGTCACCCAATACATCGAACTCATGTCGGGATTCACCGACTGCATCAAGTGCGAGCCGGGAAAGGTGAACGTTCCCTCCGCCACCGCGTAGCCCGCCGTGCCGAAAAACGTGCCGCTCACCGCGAGGTTGCGCGCTATCCACGGCGACACCGCAACGACAAAGACCAGAAACGCCGCCACGGCCAGCCCCGTCCGCCGCGTCCCGCCAAAAATGGCGAGAAAAACGAGCACCGGAAAAATCACCCAGCCAAAGGAATAGCGCGTCAACATGCCCAGCCCCGTCAAAAGCCCGGCGGCCAGCGCGAGGACAAACAGCCGGCGCAGGTTCGGATCTTCAGCGCGAACCAGTTCTTCAACCGTCGCCAGACACCAGACCAGCCCCATGAAAATCACCAGCAGCAAAAGGGTCGGCAGCCCGGACACGCTGAATTTCCACAGCAAATCCGAGCCGAGCACCAGCACCGCCGCCAGCCACGCGGCCGGCGCATCCAAGATTTTTCTGGCGACCAGAAAGGTCAGCACCACGACCAGCAGCAGCAAAATCTGGTTGCAAATGGCGATGAGGAATTCCGGCCGGTAGCGCATGAACCGCCCGCCTTCGGACCAGAATGGTTTCTGCATCTCCACATTGTAGTCGGGCGCAGTCAACTTCATCAGCCCTGCCAGCACGAGCGGATACACCGGCGCATTGGCCAAGTCAGGATGCCGGCCCTGGATTTGCGCGAAGTCCATCGCGTTGGTGGAACCAATCGCACCCGGATGCAAAGCGTGGTTGTGCCTCTGGACCAGATAGACGCTAAATGGCCGGATGAAGTCCGTCGTGAAGCCGTGGCCTTCCGCCAGATTGCGCGCCACCTGTGCCGCGTCCATCGCTTCGGGCGAGGCGAAATTGCGATAGCAGTGCGTGTCATACCAGACCGCCAGACACAGCACCGCCAGCACCAAGGCCAGATAATTCAGCCGGCGCGCGCCAGCCACTTCCAGCTTGTGAATCAACGACTGAATCCGCTCCGCAGTCATCATAAATCAAAATCCTTCCAGGTGATATTCGTGCAGCTTGCGATGAAACGTCCGCCGGCTCATGCCGATCTTCTGCGCCGCGCGCGTCCGGTTGCCGTCCGTCTCCTGCAAGGCCCGCACCATCAATTGTTTCTCCGCATCCTTCACCGTCAACGCTTTTCCGGGTGACAATTTCGTATCGCCAGCCGCGCCGCCGCGCACTGATGGCGGCAGGTCGCGCCGGGAAATCCGTTCGCCCCGGCTCAAAACCACCGCGTGCTCGATGGCCGTCCGCAGTTCGCGCACGTTGCCCGGCCACGAAAAATTCATCAACGCTTCGAGCGCATCCGCCGTGAAATCGTTCACCGCCTTCCCGTTTTCCTTCGCGAACTCGCGCAAAAAACTCTGCGCCAGCAGCGGAATGTCGCCCGTCCGCCCGCGCAACGGCGGCAATACTATTTCAACGACGCGCAGCCGGAAAAACAAATCTTCGCGGAATTTCCCGGCCTTGACCAGTTCTTCCAGATTTTTATTCGTCGCCGCCACCAGCCGCACGTCCGCCGTCAAAGTCTTGTTCGAGCCGACGCGCTCAAAAGTCCGTTCGCCGAGGAACCGCAGCAGCTTCACTTGGATCGTCGCGTCAATCTCGCCGATTTCGTCGAGAAACAACGTGCCGCCCTGTGCCTGCTCGAACCTGCCGATGCGCCGCTCATGCGCGCCGGTGAACGAGCCGCGTTCTTGGCCAAACAGTACGCTTTCCAAAAGTGTCGGTGCCAGCGCCGCGCAATGCACCGTCACAAACGGCTGCCGCGCGCGCGGACTCAACTGGTGCAGCGCCTTCGCGATGAGTTCCTTGCCCGTGCCGCTTTCGCCCAGCACCAGAACCGTCGCGCGCGTCGGCGCGACCTGCTGGACAACCTCGAAAATCTCCGTCATTGCCGGCGATTGGCCGATGATGTTTTCCAGGCCAAACTTGGAGTCGAGCTGCTGGCGCAACGAAACATTTTCCACCTCCAAATTTTGCTGCTTCAGCGCGCGGGCAATCCGCATTTCCAATTCGTCAATCTGCAAACGGCCTTTCGCGATGTAATCGTCCGCGCCGCGTTTCATTGCATCCACCGCGAGTTCTTCCGAACCGTAGGCCGTCATCAAAATGCAGATCGGCGGCTTCGACAATGATTTCGCCCGGGCGATTAATTTCAATCCGTCCTCGTTCGGCAGCCGGAAATCCGTGAGCAGCACGTCAAAATTTTCCGACTCCAGAAGACTCATCGCCGCCTTCGCGTCCTCGGCGATATAGACATCGTAACGTTCTTCGAGCGCCGCGCGCAAACCTTCGCGCGTCGGCTTCTCGTCGTCCACAATCAGCAAGGTCGGTTTTTCAGCCATATTGTTTTCGTGCATTACGCCAATTCTCACGAATTGACCGGCTCGGATTTCAATTCGCGGTCATTCGCGAAATTCGCGGATTCCATCCCCGCTTTGTTTTCCAGCAATCTCGGTTTGCGTTCATGCAGCGGCAGCCACACGCGGAAAGTCGTGCCACGCCCGACATGGCTTTCCAGTTCGATGCGTCCGTTGTGCGCGCGGACAATTCTTTGGACAATCATCAGGCCAAGTCCGCTGCCTTTTTTCTTCGTCGTGTAAAACGGCTCGAAAATGCGGTTGATCTGCTCCTGCGGAATGCCGCCGCCCGTGTCCGCCACGCTCACCCACACGCCGTCGCTCGTCTCACCCGTTTGCAGCGTCAGCGTGCCGCCGGTCGTCATCGCCTGCACCGCGTTTTTCACCAGGTTCACCAAAACCTGCTGCAACTGCGTCGCATCCACCGGCGTCGCCGTCAGGTTGCGCGACAATTTGGTCTTCGCCGTCACGCCGCGATTTTCAATTTCCGGCCGCAGCAGTTCCAAAGTTTTTTCGACCACGTCATTGAGCGAACTCAATTTCAATTGCACCGGCGCGGGCCGGATGGCGCCGAGAAATTGCGTGACAATGTAATCCAGCCGGTTGATCTCGCCCTTCGCCACGTCCAAATACTGCTCCAGCTTTTTGGCCGTCTCGACGGTGTCCGACAATGCGTGACGAGTGATGCGTGACGAAGTTTTCTTGTCACTTGTCACCCGCCACTCGTCACCTTTGAGCTTTTTCACCTCGCGTTCCATCAGTTGCAGGTGAATGTGCAGCGCGTTGAGCGGATTGCCGATTTCGTGCGCCACGCTCGCCGCGAGCAGCGTCAGCGCCTGAATGCGTTCGCTTTCGATGGCTTCAAAAGTTTTCTGCCGCGCCTCGGTCGCGTCGTGCAAAATTAGCGCCACGCCGGAACTGCCAATCGCATCGCCGTCCAGCGGCGCGGCGTAGAGCCGGAGAAAACGCGGACGCGGATAATGAATTTCAAATTCGTGCCGCGTGACATGTGCGCCGCCGGCATGGTCCGCGCGGGAAATTTTCGCCCAGTCCACTTCCGGCAAAATGTCCGCAATCTGCAAATCCTCGGCGTCCGGCTGCAGACCAATGAGCCGCGTGACGGCCTGATTGAAATAAATCACGCGTCCCTGCTCGTCCGCCACCAGCACGCCGTCCTCGATGGTGTTGAACAGCGTTTCAAGAAAACTGCGTTCGCGCGCGAGCCGCTGGACGACGCTTTGCAATCCTTCCGTGTCCAGCCGTCCGATGCGGCCAAGCACTTTATCTAAAAAACTGGATTTTGTTGCAGCCATTAGTGAAAATCAAATTAACGAGTAGCATAATGGCGCAATCAAGGAATTCGTCAAGCCAAAGAAACGGGTTTCTGTGGCACAGCCAGCCTCATTCGGTCTGCGATGGCCTGAATTTAACCTGCGACGGCTCAAACCCATCTGCGACGGCTATTATTCAAGTTGCGACGGGCTAAAACCGAGTTGCGACGCCCTGCATCCGAACTGCGACGGATTCAGCCGGCTTGCGACGCCCCGGCTTCCACCTGCGACGGCCCCAACCGGCCCGCGACGGCAATAATCCAAGTTGCGACGGCGCAGAGCCGGTTTGCGACGCATAGTGGCACAGGCGTCTCGCCTGTGTGTTTCAAACAGCGTGGACATTGCCAGCCAGAAACTCACGGGCGAGACGCCGATGCCACTTCGTTTTCGGGTTTAAAAAAGTTGTTGCACACACGACCAACCGGCGCATACTCGCGTTGAACCAGCAACCAATAGGAATCAAAATGAACCAGCAAGAAAAAAGTCTCTACACCGGCCTCACCATCACCGCCGCTTTTGGCGTCAAATACGCCGCGAGCTTTCCGGCCACCAGCGTCGGCGGACAACAATTCGCCCTCATCAGCGCCGCCGTGGCGCAGGCCGAAACGCTCGGCGCGGCGCAAGTTTCCGGCACCGGGCAAAAGCACAGCGGCGTGATGACCAAGGCCACCGCGCGCCATCTGCTCCACGACGACCTGCTGGGCATCAACCGCGCCGCGCACGCGCTGACGCTGCTCGGCACGCCCGGACTGGCCGGCAAATTCCTCATGCCGCACAACAACGGCGACGTGGCGCTGCTCAACGCCGCCAACGCCTTTGCCACCGACGCCGTGCCGTTCACCGCCGCCATGGTCAGCGTGGGTCAGCCTGCCGATTTTACCACGCATCTGACGAATGACATTGCCGGATTTGTGGCGGCGCGGGCCACCAAGGGCGCGGGCGCGGGCGCGCAATCCGCCGCGACCGGCGGTCTGGCCGACGCCTTGCACCAGGCGGTCATTGCCCTGCACATTCTTCAGACCGTCGTGCCCAACGTATTTAAGAACGATCCCGCCAAACTCGCCGAATGGGTCACGGCCAGCCATGTGGAACGCCACACGCCCGTGCCGCGCGCCAAGCCGGCGCCGACAACGGCCACAGCGAAATGAAAATCGGCGCACGGCCGGGTGGCCGAAAAATCCCGTTTGGACGGACAGGGAGGAGCGCGCGCGTCTCGCCTGCGGGTGGCAATCCGCAAGGAGTTTGGGCTTCGCGCCCGAAGCATGGGTGGAATCATTCAGTTTGGAAAACGGTTTTCGGCGCGACGCCGAAAACGGCAACCGGGACGGTCGCGCTCCCTTTCTGGACGGATTTTGTTTTGGACGTTTGGGGCAATTGGCGTTTGAATTTTTTGTCGCGCGCAGGACGCGCAGGCGGCGAAGTCCGTAGGACTGGCATATTTGTAGAAACGGCAGCGTAAATGAATCAAGCTCCGTCTGGAGCGACATCTTCCGAATATGCCGCCCCGACGGGCTTGGTTCTTCGCCCAGCGGATGGGAGAGGATGCCGAAGGCAGGTGAGGGTTTTAGTTTTTTTGGTTTTGATTCTACAAAGATGCCGCGCCGACGGCGCTGGGGACGAACGCCGTGCCAAAATCATTTTGCGTTGGACGTTTGGGGCATTTGGCGTTTGAATTTTGTCATGGCACTATATTTAGTTGTTCGACATCCGCAAAACCCACATCAGACGTTTGAAAATAGATGGGAGAACGACGAATTACTAACGAGCATCCAAACTACTATTGAAATTGCCAATCTTTGCACCGAGGCAAGAGCGCAGAATCAATGGGTTTATATCCATCGGTGCGGTTACAATGGTGTCGAGCCAAAGATCAAGCCAAAGATTTGTTGTGCTGTTCATGTGGCAGATGTAGAAGAAGCTGGCGGTTGGATTATCGTGAATTTTACAGACCAAACGCGACTTGTTAATAGCACGCCATCAGAACCACCACCAAACGAAGGCGATAATTCTTATGACGGCTCTCCGCGAACATAACGACAACCTTCGCAAGACTTGCGAGACTTTTGAAACCGACTAATCTGGCGACATGAAAACGATATTTTGGGGACTGCTCACCGTTTTGCTGCTGGCGGCTGCACCACTCTCTGCACAGACGAATCTGACATTTCAGGAGTTGAAGGCATATGCCGAAAAGGGGAATGTCCATGCTCAATTCATTTTGGGCTTCTACTACTCCAAAGGCAGAGGCGTGGAAATGGACGCAGTCGAAGCGGTGAAGTGGTATCGCAAGGCTGCCGAACAGAATGATTCCGACGCTCAAAACGAGTTAGGCTTATGCTACTACAAGGGCGATGGCGTTCAGAAGGATATGGTAGAGGCGGCGAAGTGGTTTCGCAAAGCTGCGGCACAAAATAACGCCAAGGCTCAATGTAATCTGGGCGTCTGCTATCGAGATGGCCATGGCATGGAAAAGGACACAGTGGAAGCCATGAATTGGTTTCGCAAAGCTGCGGAACAGAATTACCCCGATGCTCAATTCAATTTGGGCTGCTGTTACCGAGACGGCGACGGCGTGGAAAAGGACAGAGCGGAAGCGGTGAAGTGGTTTCGCAAAGCTGCCGAGCAAGGTGATGAAGATTCTCAAATAGTTCTCGCTGCTTGTTATTACTTGGGCCAAGGAGTTGCAAAGGATTTCGTCGAAGTGGCGAAGTGGTATCGCAGAGCTGCAAATCAAGGATCTGCTCGCGGACAATACCATCTCGGCCATTGCTACCTAGACGGTGAAGGCGTGAACAAAGATTACATTCAGGCTTACAAGTGGTTTAATCTCGCTTCTGCTCAAGGTGATGAAAATAGCAAGGAGAGCTTGAGTATTGCCGAACAAGACATGACATCCGAACAGATTTCTGAAGCACAACGCTTAACACGCGAGTTCACACCGCACAAAGAATCGAGTTCTGACAATTCCACTTCACCTGAAAATCCAACGGCCAGCGGTTCGGGATTTTTCATCACGGACGATGGTTATTTGATTTCCAATTATCATGTGGTCAAGGAGGCGACGAAAGTTCGTCTGGTCACGAGCGCCGGAACGGTTGACGCAAAAGTTGTTCAGGTGGATGCGGCCAATGATCTGGCTTTGTTGAAGGCAGATGGAAAATTTACTCCGTTGCCGATTGCCGCGAGCCGCTCGGAGCATCTGGGCGGCACGGTGGCGACGATTGGTTTTCCCGACCCGTCGTTGCAGGGATTTTCACCCAAGCTGGCCAAGGGGGAAATCGCGTCGTTGTCCGGCGCGGGAGATGACCCGCGCTATTTTCAAATCAGCGTGCCGGTGCAGCCGGGCAATTCGGGCGGGGCGCTGGTGGATGAGCGGGGCAACGTCATCGGCATCGTGTCGGCCAAGCTGGATGCGTCGGTGGCGCTGGCGGCGAGCGGGGCGTTGCCGGAGAATGTGAATTACGCGGTGAAGAGCAGCCTGCTCTTGAGCTTCCTGGAATCGGTGCCGGAGGTTTCAGATAAATTAAAAACGCCGAACACGGCAGATGAAAAATTTTCGGACGTTGTGAAGTCGGCACAGGATGCGGCGGTGCTCGTTCTCGTGTATTAAACGACCATCGGATTTAACGCAAAGACGCCAAGATGCAAAGGCGCAAAGGATGGACAGTGTTTGCCTTGCGGCTTTGCGGCTTTGCGCCTTGGCGTTGAAATTTCTTTTAGCGGCGGTGCTGGTTTTGGTTTAGCCGAAAAAATTTCTTTCGTCCAATCACCAATTGGCAAACCCGGATTTTGTGTCAAACTTCGGCCAGCATTTTATGAATGATCTGACACAATCCCGCTGGCTGCCCATCGTGCTGCTGGTTTGTTCCAACTTTTTTATGACCATCGCGTGGTATGGCCATTTGAAATACAAAAGCACGCCGCTGCTGCTCGTCATCGTCGTAAGCTGGGGCATCGCGTTTTTTGAATACTGTTTTCAAGTGCCGGCCAACCGCTGGGGCAGCAGCAGCTACTCGCCCTACCAACTGAAGATCATCCAGGAGGTCATCACGCTGGCGGTGTTCGTCGTGTTCGCGTTTTTTTATTTCAAGACGTGGCCGGCGTGGAATCACATCGCGGCGTTCGTGTGCATTCTCGCGGCGGTGGCGTTTGCGTTTTGGCCGCAAAAATAATTTTCTCGTGCTATGAAGACTGCCTCCGAACCGAAACCAATTGACCCGCGCGTGTGCATCGGGCACATGCATTTGAAAGTAGCGGATCTGGAACGCGCGTTGAAATTTTACGCTGGCGTGCTGGGCTTTGAATTGATGCAACGGTTCGGCACGCAGGCGGCGTTTGTTTCGGCGGGCGGGTATCATCATCACATTGGATTGAACACCTGGGAAAGCCGGGGCGGCAAGCCGCCGCCGCCCGGCACGACCGGCTTGTATCACGTGGCGATTTTGTATCCGACGCGCGCGGCGCTCGCGGACGCGCTGCGGCGCGTGCTGGCGGCGGGCGTGGAATTGGATGGCGCCGCCGACCACGGCGTGAGCGAGGCCCTTTATCTGCGCGACCCGGACGGCAACGGCGTGGAACTTTACCGCGACCGGCCCCGCGAGCAATGGCCGCGCACGGCGGACGGTGAACTGGCGATGTTCACGCGGGCATTGGATTTAGACGGCTTGCGGGCGGAAAAATAACGCGCGAAGAAAATTTCATTCAAACCAGTGCGGCACCAGCGTCTTCAGCGCGTTCACCATGAACTGCACCGCGATGGCCGCCAGCAACAGCCCCATAATGCGCGTGCCGATGCGCAGCGCAATCGGGTTCAGCCGTTTTGCCCCGTGCGCCGCCATGCGCAAAACGCCATAGCTTGCCAGCGAAACCAGCAGGATGCAGCCGCACAACGAGAGACTATACCAAATCGTTTTCGCCTCGGATTGCAGCAGGATCACCGTCGAGATCGCGCCTGGCCCGGACAACATCGGGATGGCCAGCGGTGTCACCGCGATGTCGGTTTTCTCCGCGCCCGCCGCCGTTTCCTCGCGCGTCTCCTGCACCCGCGACCGCTGCGCGCGCAACATGTCCAGCGCCACCAGCAGCAGCACGATGCTGGCGGCGATTTGAAACGCCGGCATGGTGATGCCGAGAAACTGGAAAATCCATTTGCCCGCGAAGCCAAAAACCAGCAGCACGCCCGCCACCACCAGGCACGCGATTTTCGCCATGCGCGCCCGCTCCGCCGGCGTGTCGTTCGGCGTCATCGCAATGAACGCCGGAATTACCGCGAACGGATCCACGATCACGAACAGCGAACTCGCCGCAAGCAGACTGTATTCAATCAGGCTCATACGGAACATGGTGCCAAAATCGCATCCGTCATGCCGTGGACAATTTTTTTATCGGCGGGAACAATCGTCGCCAGCACGCCGCCCAGCGCTGGCCGCGCCGCGTCGCCTTCGCCGGAAACAAAATAATACGGACACAGCCGCGCGCGGCCCTTCATCGGCACCAGCTCGTTCTTCGTAAAATCAAACCAACTCGCATCAACCAGCGCCGGCTTGTGGAACCGCTGCAAAACGCTGGGCGACGATTCAAAATTCTTCAGCGCGTCATCCACCGCCGCGCTCCAGTCCGCCTGCGACAGATCGCTGCCGAGAAAAACGCCGCGCGCGCCCCACGCATTTTCCGAGAAACCTGACACCTTCAAAATCAAATCGCGCTCCCTCTGCGAAAGCGTTTTCAACTGCTGCCAGTCCGTGAGATTTAATTCGGGAATCGCCGCGTGCGGCGGCAGCGGCGTCGGATCCACCAGCCAGGTGTAGGGAATGATTTTTTTCAGCCGCGCCAGGAAGCTTTCGCCCAGTTCCTGCCGCCAGAAATGTTGCAGGTTTCGGTTCCACAGCAGCGCGAACAGCATCTTCTCCTCGAACAGCGGTTTCGGCGGCGGCGTCAGGCGGATTTTCTTTTCCGCCGCGAGTTCAAAAATCCGTTTTGAGTTCGCCACGTTTGGCAAATCAAACAGCTCGAAGAAGCGATAAACCGCGCTGCCATCGGCAAAGTCGTTGAAGGTTGAAGGTTGAAGGTTGAAGGTTGCGCCGCCGCGTGCGTTCAACTGTTCTGCCAACCATTCCATTTCTGGCCGGTAAGTTTTTGCTTCTTCCGAGACGACGATGTGAACCTGTTTTGCGTCGCCAAAAATAGATTCAAAGCCGCGGATCATCCCGTCCGCGCCGCCCAGAATTTCCAATTTTGAATTTCCAATTTCCAATTTGTCAGATTGGCGATTGCCGATTGGCAATTGGCCATACGTCTTGGCAAGCCAGCCGGTCAGTCCGATGCCGCCCGGCACGGAATCCAGTTCGGTGATGCTGAAACCATTTTCCGTCAACAAAATGTCCGGGCGGATCACGCGCGGGATTTCATTTTTGAAAGCCGCCGAACGCTGAAGCTCGATCAACTCGCGCGGTTTGCCGAGGTCGAGCCAGCGCGCAACCCATTCCGGCTGTTTGCCCTCGGCGCTCTTGCGGTAAAGCAGGTTGACTGCGCGATAAAATTGCAGCAGCACGCGCCCCAGCGATTCGATTTCCTTCGCCAGATTTTCGCCCAGCGGAAATGGTGCCGGTGAAATCCTCCATTCCAGTCCGGCGAAAAGTCCGTTTGGCGGAATTTGTGAACGAATGAAGCGCGCGTTCTCGGCGGCGAGGTTTAAGTTGTCGGCAGGCGCGTCGTTTTCCACTGGTTCAAAAATTTGTTAGTGCAACCACAGGGCACGATAAAACCGCATTGTGGTGCTCGTCGTCGAGACTAAAAATGAAAATGAATTGCTCGTGAGCGCACCGGCACCCGCAACCCAGGATGAAAAGAAACCGGAGGCAGCTCCAGCTTCTGAAACGAAACCAATATGAAACTTTTTGCATGACCGCATTATTCCTTGAGCGTCCAGATGGTGGCGAGCGCTTTTGTTGTCATCAATTTTAGCTTCGCATCCGCCGATTGATGGCTCCGAGCCAAAGTCCGCCTGGGCTTCAACTTTCTGCGCGACATTTTTTGGTTTGGGCGATCGCCATTGCAGTTTCCATTTAGAGCGCCGTTCACTGTAGCGCACATCGCCCGGCCTGACAAACGTGGCAAAAGCTCGCACGCAAAACGTCTGCATCAGACCCCGTCGTGCCAGTCCCTTTTTTGTGAAATTGAATTTAAGCTTGAAAATCAGGCGTCTGCTTGACTACGATCATTGCTGCCTCCATCAGTGATTAAGTTCATCCGCCCTTTCAAGAAACGGATTGCCTTAGCAGGCAAAGTTCCGTTGCCACGTCGGCGAAGTGGGTTTGGATTGGCTTAAGCTCGATGCCACCGAATGATGCCTGGCAAACTATTATGATGAAAAAGAACATTGTGAAATTCTTGCCAGTCGTCGCCGCCGGCCTGCTGCTGGCCGCCGGCTCCTTCGCCGCCGATGCCCCGCAGCCAGAAAAGGGTTTTGTGAGCCTCTTTGACGGAAAGACCCTGGATGGCTGGAAGATTGGCGAGAACGCCGGCGTCTTCCAAGTTCGTGACGGGATCATCACGATGGAGTGCCCCGCCACGAATCACAATCCCGCACATTTGTTTTATGCCGGAGACGTGAACGGCCACAGCTTCAAAAATTTTGATCTCCGGGTGGACGTGATGACTTTTCACTGTGCTAATTCAGGAATTTATTTCCACACGCAATTTCAGCCGACTGGATGGCCCAATCACGGCATTGAATGCCAGATTGACAACAGCCACAGCGACTGGCGCCGGACCGGCAGCCTGTGGGGCATCCGGAACATTTCATGGGGGCCGGAAGCACCGCCGGCGGACAACAAGGAAACGGTGACCATTTTGCCGAAGCCGCCGGTCACGGACAACACTTGGTTCACCGAAGAGGTCGTCTGCCAGGACGGTTTGGTGACGGTCAAGCTAAACGGCGAGACCATGTTTCAATACAAAGTTTCGGATGCGGATGCTGAACATAAGCTGCCAACCGGAGGAACGTGGTTGCCGCAAGGCACCTTCGCCCTTCAGGGACATCCGCCGATGCCCGGCCAGATTAGCAAAGTATGCTTCAAAAATATTCGCGTCAAGGTCCTGCCAGATTGAGAGCATTTTCCTTCCCTCGTCTGAAATCACCGACGGTCAGCGGCCAGCTTTGAAATACCGAAAAGTTAATGTTGCCACGTTGTGCGTTGCAGGAAGTGAACGCAAAGTCCTCGTGAACTTGTGTCACCGTCTTGGGACATTCGTGGTCAAAATCAAGTTCTCACCTGCCCGTTGCCAATGCCGAGCCATTTGTAGCTGGTCAGTTCGTCCAGGCCCATCGGGCCGCGCGCGCCGATTTTGTCGGTGCTGATGCCGATTTCCGCACCCATGCCGAATTCGCCGCCGTCGGTGAACCGCGTGCTCGCGTTCCAATACACCGCCGCCGAGTCCACCTCGGCGAGGAATTGTTTGGCGTGCGCCGCGTTGCTTGTCACGATGCTGTCCGAGTGCGCCGAGCCGTAAAAATTGATATGATCAATCGCGGCGCGCACGCCATCCACCACGCGGACGTTGAGGATGTAATCGTTATACTCCGTGAAATAATCCTGTTCGGTGACGGCGCGCAATTTAAGTGACGAGTGATGAGTGGCGAGTGGCAAGTTCAAGATTTCGCGCGTCGCGTCATCGGCGCGAAGCTCGACGTGTTTTGAAAAAAGTTTTTCGCCGATGGCGGGAAGGAATTTTTCCGCCACCGATTTGTCCACGAGCAAAGTTTCCATCGCGTTGCAGACGGCGGGGCGCTGGACTTTGGCGTTCATCGTGATTTCCTCGGCCATTTTCAAGTCGGCATCGGCATCCACGAAAACGTGGCAGACGCCCTTGTAATGTTTGATGACGGGAACTTTCGAGCAGTCCGCGACGGCGCGAATGAGGCTCTCGCCGCCGCGCGGCATGCACAGGTCAACGTATTGCGTCAGCGAAAGCAGAATCGGAATCGCCTCGCGGTCGGCCGTGGGCACGACTTGAATCGCGTGTTCGGGAAATTCTTTGTGCGCGATTTTACCCGCGTCAATCATCGTTTTGGCGATGATCTGGTTGGAGTTCAACGCCTCCTTGCCGCCGCGCAAAATCGTGGCGTTGCCGGACTTGAAACACAGGCTCGCCGCGTCTGCCGTCACATTCGGGCGCGATTCGTAAATGATGACGATGACGCCGATGGGCGTGGAAATTTTTTGCAGCTTCAGCCCGTTGGGCCGCACGCGCTCATCCAAAATTTTTCCAACGGGATCGGGCAGCATCGCAACTTCGCGCAGACCTTTTGCCATCGCAAAAATTCTTTTGTCGTCGAGCTTGAGCCGGTCCAGCATCGCGGCGGAAAGGCCGTGCTGCGTGCCGAATTCCATGTCGAGCGAATTGGCTTCTTTGATCGCGGCGGCGTTTTGTTCGAGCGCCGTGGCCATCGCGAGCAGGCAGGCGTTTTTTTCCGCCGTCGTCAGCCGGGCGAGTTCGCGCGACGCGGCCCTGGCCTGTTTGGCCAGTCGCGTCATCTGTTCGGTCAAATTCATGGTGCTGAAAATTCCAGCCGCCAAGTTAAACGAATTGACCCGATTGTCAAAACGCGGCGTGGCCGGCGGCTCAAGGCACCTGGACACGATAAAACCGCGTGGCCGAACCATTCGTGGTGGTGAACTGGAAGGAACTGCCCGGAAGGTTCGTGGTGAACACGGCGCTGGCATTGGTTGTCCAGGCGTTGCCGAGTTGATTCGCTTGCAACAAGTGGAAGGTTGAAGCCAGGCCGGAGGCGAGTGTGAAATTGATTTTCACCTGGCTGCCGGCGATGGCGGGCGAGTTCAAAATGATGACCGGCGGGCCGACAATGGCCGTCACCGGTTTTGCCGTTCCCAAATCCAACGGGAAATCGTTGAAAATGACGCCGCGCGCCTGCAGCAAATAATTCCCCGTCTGCGTGGGCGTGAAAACGAAGTTGGTTGAACTGGTCGAGTTGGTGGCCTGGTTCAGCAATTGTTGCGCGTTCGTCACAACAATGTTCTCCAAACACCAGCCGACGTTGGGGCTGATTTGGGAATAATAGCTGCCAAATGAAAAGTCATAGTCAAAACGCAAACGTGTGCTTTTGCCCGCATAGCTGGCGAGCGAAAGCGTGTGCGGCGTGAACGCCGGTTCGCCGGCGCCATTGTTGCCGGCCTGGGTATAAATGTCCTGCCAGGTGGTGCCGCCGTCGGTGGAGACTTGCACGCGCGCGGTTTCGTCACTCGTGGAATAACCCAGCAGGCTTTTGAAACTCACCGTGGTCGTGTTTGTGGGGAACAACAATTCTTTCAACTGCAACAATTGCGGAACAGGATTGGTGTGCGTCAGGTGAAAGCATTTGCCCGAACCAACGGGCGGATTCGTGATAACCGGGTAAATCGGCGCCGGTGAAATGGTGAAATTCGTCAGGCCGTTCAGGGCGTTGTCCGTCAGACTGCCGTTGGTGGCTTGCGCCGTCAGCCATTGGTAGCTGGTGACGTTGGGATTCGTCGCCGGCGTGCAGTTGTAGGCATTGCCCGCGTTGACGGCCGGCTGGCTCGGTCCGCTGATGACCAGCGGAAAATAATCTGCGCCGGTGGTGGCGGGATCAAACGAAGTCACGTTGTAGGAAAAACTTTGCGGGCCTGCCGTGGTCACCACATTGTTGACGGTGATGGCATAGACCGTGTCCGTGCCGCCAAACGGGAATTTTACCGAGGAAGAGGTCGGGTCTAGGCTTGCTGGATACCACACCATGGTATTTTCGCCATACCCGGTCGCATAACTTTGTTGAACCACGGCAACCGCAACCCCGTTGCTGGTCATGCTGACGGTGGCGGCGCTCAAGTCCGCGTTCGACAGGGCAAACGACCATTGCGGATAGACGACTTGATACGGCACATAGCCGGCCGGCGGCCAGGTGCAATATGCAGTGCGCGTGGCGGGCCGGGGGCCGCCGTAATTGGCGTCAAAAACCCAGGTGGCGTTGGCGGCCAAATTCGTATTCTCCGGCGGCACGTCGCCGGTGCCCATGACCTGCGTTTGCGGATAAAGAATCCAGCGCCGGTGGCCGGCTTCATAATTATTCGCGCCCGGATCATAGATGTAAGCGGTGATCGCATCCGGGCCGTCGTCGCCCAGATCAAGATTTGAGTTGGCCGAAGCGTTGGTTCCGTCGGAGCTGAAACAATCCCAACCCGTCCAATCGCCGACATGCTGAATGGCATTATGCTCCGACATCATGACGGCCGCCGCCTGGTCTTTGGCGCTTTCGCCCGCATCAAACGTCACCGCCGCCGGCAGCCCCGCCAGCGCGCGAAACCAGTTGATGCGCCGCAGAGTCACATTGACAAACGCCGGCGAATTCGTGCCCGGATAACACGACGCCGTGACGGCGGTCGAGTTGATCGGCGTGCCGTCCGATGAAGTATAGACCGCGTTGTAAAATTCCCGCGCCTGCTCCCGCGAACTGGTGTCCACGCTGAAACCTCCCGTGACGATTTGCGGATGCGGCCCGCCGCCCGGCAATCCTGAAACATTCTTCGGCGCTTTCGGCGCGTCGCCCAGCGCCGGCTGGGCGCGCAATGAATTTGAAACGCAAATAATCATTGCCAGAAACAATCCGGATCGAGCACGCCTCATCTTTTGCATGGCTGGCAACGAAACACTTCTCATGATTCAAAGCAAGTGAAAAGCTCAATCACCAAACAGAAAAGCGTGGGAATTTGCATTTTTTCGGAGGCGCCATCGGCGCGGCATATTTGCAGTTTGGCGATGAAAACATGTTCCAGCACTGTTCAGGAGCGGCATCAGCGGGGAAAGAACGGAAGATGTCGCCCCGCCGGGGTTAGGGTAGATCAATATGGATTATCAAGCTCCCCATCCATAAGCCATAGAGCGCACCTGCGTAAAATTGATGACGGGCATTTTTTCTGAATGCAATTGGGAGTAAAGGGGCAGATCATCAGTTAAGATCAAAATTTTATCCCGAGCCAGCATCGTCAACGTAGAGTCTGTCAGGCCAAGAGAAACAAAACAGTCTTCTGCAACAGCAAGTTTACAGGGAAATGTTGCTCATTGAATTGGGCAATGACCCTCTGCATCTCGGCTCGAAATTCTTCCGCCATCTGTTGCGGCAACTGCCCTGCCAGATTACTTACTTCGGTCAAGACATTCGGGGTGGTAACTAGCAACTTGACGCGCGCCACCAAACTGACGAGCAAATCATAATCAGTCTCGGTATACTTTTGCGTTCGCTTGAAACGTTGAATTAGCGAACGGTCAAAACTACCAATCCAAAGCAGGAGTAATAGGTTGGAATCAATGGCAACTCCCAATTGCCTATGCCGCGCAAGGAGTTTTGGCAAATCCACAGCATTCACTCTCGGTTTTTGACCGCAACCGTTTTGCCGTTTTCTGCATTCACACGAACCACTTTGTATTTACGCAGGGGTCTTGGTCTAAAAGATGCCACGCCGGGCATAACCATGTCCGATAAAGTGGACTTTGTAATCGCGGCAGGATCATCATAGCCCAATGTAATTAGCCAGAAACAACCGTCTTCAGAAAGCTCAACTTCTTCGAGTTGAAGGTTGCTCGTCTTTTGCATCGCAAATGATTTTTCAAAAAATTCGATAGCGGCCTTAACGGCCTTATGAACATTGATTTTAGGTTCTTGCAATATTGCTGGCATAATTATCCTTCTATTTAATTTAGTTGAATCTAGCTCGCTGGATGCCGGGGTTCAACCCACTTGTTGTGTTCCTTGATGAGGTCAACGAGCCGTTCCACCGCGTCGGCTTCGGGGATGTTGAACTTGATGGCCTGCTTCCCGACGTAAAGATTGACCTTGTTCGGCGCGCCGCCCACATAGCCGAAATCCGCGTCCGCCATTTCGCCGGGACCGTTCACGATGCAGCCCATGATGGCGATCTTCACGCCCTTGAGATGCTCGGTGCGCGCCTTGATGCGCGCCGTCACGGTCTGGAGATTGAACAATGTCCGCCCGCAACTTGGACATGCGACGTAATCCGTCTTAAAACTGCGGCAACCCGCTGCCTGTAAAATATTGTAGGCCAGTCGCAGCGATTGTCCGCCGCCAGCTTCGCCGCGAACGAGAATCGCATCGCCAATTCCATCAGCGAGCAATGAGCCAATGACAACGGACGCGCGGAGCAAGGCGATTTTCGGTTCCAGTAGGACAGGCGTCGCGCCTGTCTTCATATTTTTCTGATTTGAAGATGAATGAGAGACAGGCGCGACGCCTGTCCTACCATCCAGACAATCCTTGAGCAAAATGGGATTGTTGCGGCCGAGCCGTTTCAATTTCGCCGCGAGCAGGCGGAAGGCGGTGATGGCGGGAAGATTCACGCCGTCTTTGACAGTGACGAGTTGCGTCTCGCAATTGATCTCAAAATCTTTGGTCGGATCAATTTCAAAAATGTTCAGGTCTTCGTAAACCGCTTCCGGTTTCACGTCATCTTTCGGACGAATCTTGGGCGCAACTTTGTCCCACGTCGCGCGCGTCACGACGACGCGAATGAGTTGCTCGCCGCCGCATTTAACGTTTTCATTGAGTTCAATCTCCGGCGTCTCGCGTTTTTCAAAATGGAACGGGTCGAAGGGAAACGTAGCGGCGTTCGGCAGAACGCCGCCATTCAAAGAGTGCGGCGGGTTACCATCCGCCGCTACGGTCAGCGTCGGAATCTGCGCGAGCAGGTCGGTGCAGACTTCAATCTCGCGCGGAGAATCTTCGGTGAGCGAAACGCGAATCGTGTCGCCCAGGCCGTCGCATAGCAGCGAGCCGATGCCGATGGCGGACTTGATGCGGCCATCTTCGCCTTCGCCAGCTTCGGTCACGCCGAGATGAATCGGATAATTCCAATCCGCGCCTTCTTTATTCAATCGTGCGACCAAAAGACGATAACACTCGATCATCACCTTCGGATTCGATGACTTCATCGAGAACTTGAAGTTATGGAAATCATGCTTACGCGCGATGTGCGCGAATTCCAACGCGCTCTCGACCATGCCCAGCGGCGTGTCGCCGTAGCGGTTCATGATGCGGTCACTCAATGAACCGTGATTCGTGCCGATGCGCAGGCAGCGTTTCAACTTCTTCGCTTCGAGCACGAGTGGCGTGAATTTTTCCTCGATGCGTTTTAATTCCTCGGCGTATTGTTCATCCGTGTATTCTTTCGTCGCGAATTTTTTCGAGTCGGCGTAGTTGCCGGGATTCACGCGGACGACCTCGACCCATTTCACCGCTTCCATCGCGGCATCGGGTTTGAAATGGATGTCGGCGACTATTGGCACGTTGCAGCCTTGGCGGCGAAGTTCCGCGACGATGTGCTGCAAGTTCGCCGCGTCCTTCACCGTCGGCGCGGTGATGCGCACAAGCTGGCAGCCGACGGCAACAAGTTCGAGCGTCTGCTTCACGGATAGCGCGGTGTCCATCGTGTCGCAGGTGATCATGGACTGCTTGACGACCGGATGATCGCCGCCCATCACAAAGCCGCCGTGGGCCGGATCGCCGATTACAATCTCGCGCGTTTTGCGGCGCTGATAAAAATAGGGGGAATCGCAGTAGCGCATGTAAATTAAATTACTTCGCCGGCGCAAAAACCACCGGCGCATCGTGGTCGGCGCGGGCGCTGCGCAGCCAGTCGCCGGTGTCGAAGAACGCGATGTAAATCATGAAGCTGATGAGCAGCGCGGCAAAGCCGGACTGGATTTTCTCCAGAATTTTTCCGCTCACGGGCCGGCGGCGGACGGCTTCAATGAGCGAGAGCGTGATGTGTCCGCCATCCAGCACCGGCAGCGGGAGCAGGTTCAGCAGGGCGAGATTCACATTCAAAATCACGCTGAACCACAGCACGCGCCGCCAGCCGTCTTCATCATCGAAAAGATTGCTGTAGACGCGGATGATCATCACCGCGCCGCCGAGCTGCTGCACGCCGATCTGTCCTTTGTGCTCGAACAGCGCCCCGAACGTGCTGAAAATCTGGCCGGCGCTCGTCTGGATTTGCGACCACGGGCTGGGATGAACCAGCGCGACATTCGTATCGGCCTGCCACGCCACGATGCCGAAGGACGGCCCGGCGTTCGTCGGCGACAACGGCTTGACCGCGAGCAGCGTTTTTTCAAACTGCCGGTCGCCTCGCCGGATCGTGAAAGCCATCGGCACATTCGGCTGGTTGGTCAGGGCCTGTTCGGCAAAAAAGATGGTGAACGGGCTGAAAACTTTTTTTCCGTCCAACGCCACGATTTCGTCGCCGGGTTTCAGTCCCGCCACCGCCGCCGGACTGTTGCTGGCGACTTGCCCGATCACGGATTTTTCCGCGTAATTGATGAAAACCTGCCGGAGCGATTTGCGTTCATACCATTTCGTCGGCACGTTTGTCGGCACGGCGTAAGCCACCGCCTCCTTGCCGTCGCGCCGGTATTTGATGGCGACATTCGTGCCGGTGCTGGTGATGATCCGCCACTTGATGCTGTCCGAGAGCGACGCCGTGGGCAGAAAATTTTTCACCGGATGGCCGTCCACTTCCAGGATCATGTCCCCCGGACGCAATCCCGCCCGCCAGCCCGGGCCGGACGGATCCGCCCAGCCAACGACGGTGGAATTGTCCGCCTCGTTGCTGGGCTTGCCGACGCCCCAGACCACAAACGCAAAGCCAATCGCCAGCAAAAAACTGAACAGCGGCCCGGCGAACGCCACGATGATCTTGTCGAGCGGCGAGACGTTCGGCAAAGTTTCCAGCGCGGCTTGAGCTTCTCCCTTTTCACCCCCGACGCGTTCTGCGAAAGGCTCCACCACTTTTTCTTCCAATTTTCCACTCTTGCCTTCAATCAATTCCATCGTCGCCATCTGCGGCAGCGAAACGTAGCCGCCGAATGGGATGGTGCCGAGCGCGTATTCGACGCCGTTGATTTTCTTTTTCCAGATCGGCTTGCCGAACCAGATGGCGAAGCGCTCGACCTTCAAGCCGCGCCAGCGCGCCGCGAGAAAATGGCCCAGCTCGTGGACGCCGATGATGAGGTTGAAAATCAGGACGACTTCCAGCGCGATGAGGATGTAATGCAAAATTGTCATGTCTAAACAGGAAGATTATATCAGCGAATTAAATTACCGCAATGGCCGTTCACATATCGTTGTCGTTGCCGTTCTCGTAATCGAAACCATAAAATGAAGGACGAGAACGAGGCCGTGGAGGATTTTATTTTGCCGCCTCGCGCCGCGCCCAGGTGTCAGCTTCCAAAATCTGGTCGAGCGACGGATGCGCGACAGTCTGGTGCGCGTCCATCGTGCGGCGCACGGTCTCGGTGATTTGCGGAAAGTTGATTTTACGGTTCACGAACGCTTCGACCGCGATTTCATTTGCCGCGTTCAACACGGCGGGCAGCGTGCCGCCAATTTCACCGGCCTTGCGCGCGAGTTCAATCGCGGGAAATCTTTCAACATCCGGCTCCTCAAACGTCAGCGTGCCAAGCTTCGGAAAATTCGTCTGCACGCGTTCGCTCGCGGCGCGATCGGGATATGTCAGCGCGTATTGAATCGGCAAACACATGTCCGGCGCGGAAAGTTGCGCGATGAGCGAGCCGTCCACGAACTCCACCATCGAATGCACGATGCTTTGCGGATGCACGATCACGCCGACGCGCGCCATTTCGATGTCGAAGAGCCAGCGCGCTTCGATCATTTCCAAACCCTTGTTGAACAGCGTCGCGGAATCAATCGTGATTTTTCTGCCCATGACCCACGACGGATGCTTGAGCGCGCATTCGACGGTGATTTCAGAAAACTTTTCTTTCGGCCAATCTGTTTTGTCGCGGAACGGCCCGCCACTCGCGGTGAGCCAGAGTTTGCGGACCGAACTGGCCGGCTTGCCGTCGAGACACTGAAAAATCGCGGAATGTTCACTGTCCACGGCCAGCACGCGCACGCCGAATTTGCGCGCTTCGTGCATCACAATTTCGCCGGCCATGACGAGAATTTCCTTCGACGCCACCGCAATGTCCTTGCCGGCGCGAATCGCCGCCAGCGCCGGTTGCAATCCCGCCGTGCCGACAATCGCAATCAAAACGATGTCCGCCGCCGGCAGCGTGGCGAGTTTCAGCAGGCCGTCGTTGCCGCAAAAAACTTCACAGCTCGTGCCGAGCGCGTCTTGCAGTTCCTGCGCCTTCGCCGGGTCGTTGATGGAAATGGCGGCGGGCCGGTGCCTGCGAGTTTGCTCCAGCAACAATTCGTCGTTGCCGCCCGCCGCAAGGCCGATGAGGCGGATTTGATCCGGCAAATCTTCCGCGACCTTTACGGTGCTGGTGCCGATGCTGCCGGTCGAGCCGAGTAAAACGACGTTCTTCATTTACGAGTTACGAGTTGGTTGATGAAACGAACGATGTTGGCCGTTGCCACGCTTTTACCCGATAATTGGATGACAAAGGCCGCGCGTAAATCGCAAATCGCAAATCGCAAATCATAAATTCAGGGCACCAGGACGTGGCGCAGATACAAATACATGATCGGCGCGTTGAACAAAAGGCTGTCCAGCAAATCCAAAATGCCGCCGATGCCCGGAAAAATATTGCCGGAATCTTTTGCGCCGCATTCGCGTTTGAACAGCGATTCAACCAAGTCACCGATGACGGCCGTGATGCTCAAAATGATGCCCAGCACGATGGCGTGAACCATGTTCATGCCGGCCATGTGGCGGCCCAGAAAATGCACGAACACCAGACTCGCGCCGGTCGAGACGAGAATCGCGCCGCCGAAACCTTCCCACGTTTTGCCGGGGCTGATGCGCGGAATCATCTTGTGCCGGCCGATGAGCGAGCCGACGACATACGCGCCCATGTCGCTGAATTTCGTCAGCAGAATGAAATAGAGCAGAAAGTATTTGCCTTCGACGCCCGGGAAAAAATTGATTTTCTGGATGAAGTTCAGCAGCCACGGCACATACATCAAGCCGAACATCGTCACGGAGATCGCGCTCAAGCCGTCCGGATTTAATTTCGCAAAAAGCTGGCGTATGCTCAAGCCGAGGACGAACAGAATCAGGAAGCCGGTTTCAAAATCGTTGACGCGCGCGGGCGAACCCGACGTGCCGAGATGGCCGGTGACGTTCAAAAAAGTCCCGACCATCAGCAGCACGCCGCCGATGACGCCGGAAATCTTGAAGCAGGCCAGCCCGCGTTTTTGCGCGAGACCGTAGAATTCCACCAGGCCCGCCAGCGCCAGAAACGCGATCACAAACACAAAGACGCCGTCGGCAATGAAGCGTCTGCCGGAAAACATGGCCGCGAGGATGGCCGTCCAGAGAACGACCGTGGAAGCCGCGCGGCGCAGAAAAACCTGCATCTTGGAAGGCGATGAAGCGATATTGGCCGGCTCGGACATGGGCGCGAAAATTAGCAGGCCGGACGTGAAAAGCCAACGGAGATTTGGCCGGCTATCTTTCCGTTCTCATCGTCATCCTCAAAACTCAAAATTGAGGATGAGAAATGAATCGCGGGATGATTATAGAAAAGAAAAGAGGCCGGACACTACTCCGGCCTCAATGAGAACAAGCGCTCTAAATCTTTTGACGCTCACCGCAGTTTAAGTTTTGCACACGTTCAACCGCGCTTTCACGTCCAACAACGCAATCAGAATAACACATCCCCGGTTCCTGGCATGTCACCAGTTGTGGTTACAGGCCATGAAAAAAATGCTACGTTGGTTTGGTATTGCGCCGCAAAGCAGAACTAAGCAGCGGTCTCGCTGCCGATACGACTTGGCAAAAAACCTGGAGCCATTAACCTAACCATAATGTGCGCCCCCGTAGCTCTAATGGATAGAGCAGCGGTTTCCTAAATCTATGCAAGCACTTTTTTTGAATTTTTGATTTGATTGGTTTTCGTATTTTATGATTGATTCTATTGACTGATTTTCACTTCCATCGGCACTTTTCAAAGTCTGACCTTTTGGTCTTTTTGGTTCTAATTTGTTCTAAAAAATCAATATGGTATCAAATGGAGTATCAGATTTGAGTCTCTGGATTCATTGAAAACAAAGGCGGAAACCGAGGGGTGGTGCTCCCGCCCGGAATCGAACCGGGATTTGCCATTTAGGAAACAGTTTAGCTTTCTGCATGACGGCAAGCAGAAAACTATTGCAAACATTGGTTCTTCATAAAGTTGTGATGATTTCATCACACACCATCTGATACCGCCATCTGATACTGTTTCCATGAAAACCAAAAATCCTGAATCTGAAAGCCTCTGGACAAAAGCTCCCGTCGCCAATCTCGTTCGTTACGAACCCTCCGGCATATATTTCGCCCGCGCGAAGGTGCGTGGCAAGCTCGTCCGAAAGTCGCTCGATACCAATGTTCTTTCAGTTGCCAAACTGCGTCTGGCGGATGTCGTGGATGCCGAACACCGTGCCGTCGCGCCATCGCAAACCAAGATTGTCGGGAAAATGACTTTTGGTGATGCGCTCGCAATTTTCCGAGAACGTCAAAAGCACGCCACTGATATTAAGGAAAGCACGAAAAATTACAACGAGCGAGCGGCCATTGATCTTCTCAAAACCTGGACTGGTCTGGAACAGATGGATGTGAAACGCATCACGAAGTTTGATTGCCTCGAATGGCGGTCGCGGTTTGGTAAAATGTATGCCCCTACGGTAATAAACGGAACGCTTTCGGTTCTCCGGCGGATTCTGGACATCGCCGTGGATTCGGGTGCGCGCTATGATAATCCTGCCAAAGACAAGGACGTGAAACGCGCGCGGGTGCGCCGAAAAGAATTGAGGTTGCCAGAGCCGGATCAATTCCTTGCCCTCGTCAAGGCAGTCCGCTCAACCGGCAATGGGTTCAGTCCGCATTGTGGTGACGCCGTTGAATTCTTTTCTTACGTCGGTGCGCGTTTGAGTGAAGCGGCAAAAATCTATGGGCGGGATTGCAGCTTTCTGAAAAATGAAATAACCATTCGCGGCGACCTGATAACAGGAACGAAGAATTGGGAAATTCGTCGTGTGCCAATGATACCTGAAATGCGGAAACTTCTGGAACGTCTCAAAGCCGAGCGCGGCGAGCAGGAATTTCTCAACAATCCAGTTCTCAAAGTTCGCAAGTTCCAACGCTCATTAACAAACTGCTGCAAGCAGTTGGGGCTTTTTCACCTGACGCACCACGACTTGCGACATTTGTTTGCGACTCGTTGCATCGAGTCTGGCGTGGACATTCCGACAGTTGCGAAGTGGCTGGGACACAAAGATGGCGGCGTGCTGGCAATGCAGACATACGGCCACTTGCGGGACAAGCACTCCGCGAACATGGCGGAAAAAGTTATTTTCGGAGAAATCGCAACACCGGATGTTGTGTCACCACCCAAACCAAACCCGCCAGTTACCGTTGCCTCGACAAATTCCAACAAAACGGCGGCTCAAGCAAAAGCGGCGTATTCATATCCGTGGTGGGCGTCCACCAATCTAATCGAAGTTTTTTGGGGTCAGGCCAACGAGCCGGTGCAAATCGTGCCGCTGCCGAAATATCTTCAGAGCGCAAAAGCAGCGATGGGGCGTGAAGTTTTTGAACAAGAATTGGCAGAGCCGCAAGCGTTGCTGGAAGAATTGGTGGAGCGCGTCGGGGCTTCAACAATTGAGAAACTGAAAGCGAAGATTTTAGCCAACCAGAAGCAACAAGCCGCCTAATCGTATTTGGGCGACTCTTGCGGCGGAAACGGACAAGGCCAATGGTGCGGATCATTTTGATGCCGCTCCAATTTTCTCAAATAATCAAAATCGTCCGTTGAATAAAACTCGGACATATCTTTTCTCCAAGCGGGAGTCTGGAACGGTTTTTCTTCAAGCGAAACTATCTCACGGCGAAGGCCGCGCGACTTCGGCAGGTTCGCCACAATCCAGATGGCGACCAGTGTTCCAATTCCCATGATGGCAAGGAATTCCATGCAGGCTTATTTTAACATAACGCCGGGGCGTTTTCACCTGTTATTGTAAAAAATCAAGCGCCGGAATTGCGACTTTTATCAATCAACCCGGCGACGGTTTTATCACCCGTCGGATCGTTGGGCGGAAAGCCTTGCTGCTTATTTTGCCCCTCTCTATCACGCCCGCGTTCGTGCGCCCGGTTGTTCATTTGCGCGAGCGAACCGAGCACAGAGCTTCCTCCTCCGTGTCCGCCGCTGATTGAAGATGTCGCCAAGGACTCTGTCGCGGCGGCTGTGGCCATCGCCCCGGCAGCGATGGCGTTCTTGATTCCAGCCGCACCACCACCGGCAAATGTGGTCGCGCCAGCCGTTGCCGCCGCCCGGCCCGCAGAGAAAGCTCCGCTGAACAAACTTGAAGCGGCGGAATGTCCTGTCGTTATCGCTCTTTGGACGGCGATGGGCGCGGCAATGGTGCTAAAAATAATCCAGATGCCCAAGAACGCGAGTCCCATCAAATTTTGCAAAGAATAAAGCGTGTTAGGGGCAGCGGAAGCACTTAAAAAACTTTGGTCGGTCATAAAATCAATCACGCCTTGGGTGATGAGTCCGGCCACGCCCCAGCCCAGCGGCCAGATCATTACGCCGAGCAAATTGAGCAAATAATTACGTCCGACGTTTTGAAGCGATGGAAACGCCAGCATCCCGATAAAAATTGGGGACAATGCGTAGCCAATGAACAAAATCGCGCTTTGTAAAATGTATGCCCACCATTCAATCGTGCTGGCGAGCCATCCTAAAATGATGAAGACAACGGACATCAGGGCTTCGACCATGGAGGCAGGAAAATCAAAAACCTTTTCCCACCAGCTTTTATTGCCATCGGCGGATTTCTTTAATTCGAGGGCGGCTTGATACTGGTCGTGGATTTTAGCTGGATCAACTTTCAGGACGTTTTTTACCGTGTCGTCCACGATGGTCACAATCTGATTTCCCCAGGTGGGCAGAAAAACAATCAGCATGATGAAGACAATCACTTTCCCGATTGCTTGAAGCTGGGCGTTCCCACTTCGATGATGCGCGATGGTCGAAGCAATCAAGCCGCCGGTGATGAGCAAATAAGCGATGGGCGTGAGCAGGGTTTTGAGCGACAAACATTGTGTCAGAAAATTCGGGAACATGGAATTGAAGTCGCCCATAAAATTTTCCTCACATCCGAATTTTGACGCTCCTTGACTGTTTTTCTTTTTCGCTCTCGACCGCCACTTGATTTCCGCAGCGCGCCGAAATCGCTCTTACAACCCGGCTGTGATTTTGCCCCGGAAACTTTTCCGAAAGATTTTCTTCCACGGTGGCTTCAATGTCCTTGCGGAACAACTGAAGAGCACCGCGCTCACTTTCCACATAATTTTGCAACAAGACAAAAGCGTTGTTGCCGATCATTTGCAAATCTGCATCACCGCGAGCGCGTGCGTAAGGTGAATTGGGGTCAAATTTTTCAACGACCCCAAACTGTTTTTTCTCTCCCACGTCACGGGAACAAAGCAGCATCTCGCTTCGGGGCGACTTGAACAAAGTTTGACGGATTTGCCATACGCCCTCCGGCGTCTCATTGACAGTCAAAGATTGCAGGCCGTGCGTTGATTGTGCGGCCACTTGCTCGGCGATTTGGGTGCTTTGCTTTTCAATTTCCGACAGGGTGTTTGTCCGTTCGTTGAACAGGCGCACCTCCTCCGCCACTAAAGGGACTGCAACATTGTAGGCTTTGTATTCGCTCGCCGTCAGCAGGCCGGGGTAATTCGTCACCGGGTGTTCGCAATCTTCTCCATTTCGTTTCAACATAAATTTTACTCCGTGTTCAACAGCCGAAAAAGCTCCGTCTTCGATATGAGAAACTTTCCACGCAAGGCACGACACGCCTTCAGTTTTCCCCGCTGGATGAGCCGATAGACGCTGAAATAATCCACGCCGAGCATGTCAGCGGCTTCGTGGATTGAATAGGCGATCCGTTCTTTTGGAGGCGGTTGTTCGGTTGCTTTTGATTCGCTGGCGTCCATAGCGTTTGACTGTGTTTTACCATTTTGCGGAAAGATGGTTGTGATGAAATCATCACAACATTTTGAAAACAGTGATTGGGCGGGTTGGTCGTTATCAACGGGGACGCTTTTCTTCCAAATTGGAAAACAGATGGGAAACCTCCACTCCCAAAGTGCGGGCGAAAAAAGGGATGTCCCGGTCTCTGACGCCATGAATTTGACATTCAATCCGGGCAACCACGTCGCGCCCCATATCCAATCCTTTTAACTGCAATTGCACCGCAAATTTTGCCTGTGACCAGCCGCGCTCGACCCTCAATTTACGAATTCGCGGCCCGACCACATTGGCAGGATACTTTGTCCGTCGTGGTTTGCCGTTTGTCATTCGTAAAATTGCGACCCGCAAAAATCGCAACTCACCAATAGCAGCGCCTCCGAAAAATGTTAAATCGTGTTTGCCTATTTGTCTTATAGGCAAAAGTTATAGTTTCACTCGAAACTTCTCATTCGCAAAAGGGTTTGCAATTTTTAGAAGAAAGGCACAAGGGGGACGTGGATATAACTCAATTACGGTATTATTTGGCGGTCGCGGAGCTTGGAAGTTTTAGCAAAGCTGCCACGCGCTGCCACGTCTCCCAACCAGCCTTGAGCGTGCAAATGCAAAAGCTGGAAGTCAGGATGGGAAAACTCCTCCTGAACAGAAATCACCGTCGGATTGTTCCGACGGAAGCGGGCCTGATTCTCGTCAGGCGGGCAAAGGAAATCTTAACACAGATTGAAGACGCCAAGCGCGAAATCCGAAATTCCGACGGCATCCATACTGGCAAAGTTTCCTTCGGGGTTTTACCAACGATTGCGCCCTATTTTTTGACTCACGTTTTGGATTCATTCATTGCGCGCTGTCCCCAGACACAGGTATTCGTTCACGAAAACACCACGGATCAATCGTTGCAACTCATCGAGTCGGGCAAGCTGGATTTTGGGATCGTCAGCCTGCCAATCAGGGAAGATGGATTTGAAACCGAAACATTATTTTCCGAAGAAATGTTGCTGGTGATTCATCCACGGCATCCCCTCTCCCAAAAGCGGCAAATTTTCACGGACGATTTACGCTCTGAAAAATTCATCCTGTTGCAGGAAGACCATTGCCTCGGAAATCAGGTGATTGGCTTTTGCAACCAGCACGATTTTCATCCCCGCATTGTGTTTGAATGCGGCCAACTTGCGACCGTTCAATCGCTGGTCGAGGCAGGCATCGGCATTTCCTTGATTCCGCAAATGGCAATAAGAGCGACGCCAACGCTCATCTACCGGCAACTGGAAAACCCGCGCCCGAAACGCACCATTGCTGTTGTGACCCGGAGCAAGCGTCATCAGAAAGTGGCCGTCCAAGAATTTCTGAAACATCTTCGTCTGGTTGGGAAAGCTTTCAAGCTGTCTGCGCCAAACAATCATTTGATTCAACCATCTGAAAAGCCGAAGGCTTGATGCTCTGCTTCGTGAATTCCTAGAGGCCGCAGACTTGCGAAGCGAGCATTGGCAAGGAGGAACGGAAGCGGCTGCTTTTGAGCCGACCCGTAGCATCCTTGCCAAGCGCAGCGAAGCATATAATGCCAGCGGCAATTCCACGAAGCCTTAAACGGATTTCAGCCGCGACTCTGCGCGGCTGGCGGAAATTTAATGCGCCATTGCCACGCGCATTTTAGCGACGGTTTTGCCGTGCGATTGCCGGACGGTTTTCTGAACGGCCTCCGTCTCTTGTTCTGTCGTCTGCCCCGCATCCTCCGTCGAAAGAGAATTTGCCGCCTGATTTTTGGTGATGTCCAAGGCGTCTTCCAACTGCTGTTGCCGCACGCCGAACGATTGCAATTTGGCTTCATGCTCGAAGGGCTGGCCGATCTTGGTTTCCAACTCGCGGCATTTTTTTTCGGAGTCGGTCAGATCGCGTTGGTTGTGCGTCACTCGTTCCTCCAAGTTTTGCACCAAGTATTCGAGCGAGCGAATCATGCCCAAGGGCGTTTCGGCAACATTCAAGGCGTAGTGATTTTTGCCATTCAAGACGAGTTCGACCTTTCCCCACAGGGATGCGCGGGCGAAAAGCTTGAAGCCTCCAAATGCGCCAATCTCGAACTGGTTGTTGGCATTGGCGACGCGGCGGGTGATCCGGCTCAACAATTCACCGGCGATGGCGCGGTCTTTGACGACCGACTTTTCCAGAACGATTTGAAAAGCGTCGCCGCGTGTGTCAGTCCGCTGCGCCATGTCGAGTTTCAGATTTTCAATCCGCTCGTTCAACATGGGGATCGCCTCCTTAAACCGCCGGATGTCGGAGCGGATGCGATATTGCGTTTCGGCGTGTTGCGAACGCAGTCGGTTCAAGCGCATGACTTCAGCGTCCACGGATGCCTTTTCAATGACGAGCGGATTGCCCGACGCGATGGCCTTCACCTCGGCATAAGTCAACGCCCGCGAATCAATGTCTTCAAGATGGCGGATGTGTGTATCGCCGGTCATCACCTGATGAATGAATTTTGCCTTGGTCTCAAGTGTCTGCCACATATAGGCGTCAAAGCTGCCTTCGGTGACGTAACGATAAATCTGAACCATCTTGTTCAAATTGCCCTGCCGTAAAATCCGGCCTTCGCGCTGTTCCACGTCGGCGGGTCGCCACGGTGCATCGAGATGATGCAACGCAACGAGGCGTTCTTGCACATTCATCCCCGCGCCCATTTTCTGCGTGCTGCCCATCAGGATTCGGATTTTTCCCGAACGCACATCCTTAAACAAAGTGTGTTTTTGCACGTCGCTGTCGAAATCCTGCATGAAGGCAATTTGCTCGGCGGGAATACCGCGTCCGACGAGCTTTGTCTTCAAGTCCTCATAAGCGGAAAACTGGCGGCGCAGTTTTGAGGGCGTGGACAAATCGCAAAAAACCAATTGGGCGCATCGGTTTTCATGCGTGTCCTTCCAGACTTCAAAAATCCTGTCCGCCGCCTGATTGATTTTGCTTTCGGGATGGTCTTTCGCGCACGGATTCAGCACGCGCAAATCCAAAGCTGCCTTCCGTCCCTCGGAAGTGATTTTGAGCATATTATCTTCTGTGGGCGGAATTCGTCCGCTGCGGATGGCCTCGGCACGCTGAACCAGTCCCTTCACAATCTCCTTCAGCTCCGGCGTGGATGGCGCGCGGACAATCATCGGCTTGCCGGTCTGCATTTCAGGGATGGGCAATTTCAGCGTGTCGGCAGTCTGGATGTCGGCGACCTGACAAAACATCTGCATCAACTCCGGCACATTGATGAAGCGGGCAAAGCGCGTGTTGAGCCGGTAGCCTGCGCCGTCCGGCGCAAGCTCCATTGCCGTCACCGGCTCGCCGAACGTCGCCGCCCAGGAATCGAAGTGATGCAACTTTTGTTTGTGGAGTGTCCCCATTTGCAAATACCGCTGCATCGTGAACATTTCGGCCACGCTGTTGGCGATGGGCGTTCCCGTCGCAAACACAACTCCGCCGCCGCCGTTGACTTTCTGGATGTATTGAACCTTCAAAAACATATCGAAGGCGCGTTCCGATGAAGTTTGCGGCAAGCCCGCGATGCGCGTCATTTTTGAGACGTAAAATAGGTTTTTGAAAAAGTGCGCCTCGTCCACAAACAGCCGGTCAATGCCAAGCTCCTCGAAAGTAAGCGTGTTGTCCTTTTTTTCCTCGGCGCAGAGCAGTTGCAATTTCGTCTCCAGTTTTTTCTTGGCGGCTTCCAATTGTTTTACCGTGCGCCGACTGCCGCTGTCCTCCTTGCGTTCTTTGATCGCACTTTCCAACTCGTCGAGTTGGGTCTGAAAAAATTCGCGTTTGGTTTCTTCGGACATGGGAATTTTTTCAAAGCCGGAATGAGTGACGATGATCGCGTCCCAATTGCCGGTGGCGATGCGGCTCATCAACTCGCGGCGTTTGTCCTTTTCAAAATCCTCCTTGGTCGCCGCCAGAATGTTTGCACTCGGATATAGCATCAGCAATTCAGCCGAGAACTGGCCGAGCATGTGGTTAGGAACGGTGAACATCGGCTTGCGGGCCAGCCCCAGCCGTTTTAACTCCATGCCCGCCGCAACCATCGTGAAAGTTTTCCCTGCGCCGACAACGTGGCCGAGCAACGTGTTATCTGTTTGTAAAATGCGCCAGACGCCCGACTTCTGGTGCAGATGCAATTGAATGGTGTGGCTTGCGCCCGGCAGCGTGAGATGTGTGCCGTTGAAAATACGCAGCCGGACAGAGTTGAATTCCTCGTTGTATTTATGGACAAGCCGTTCGCGGCGTTCGTCATTCTGCCAAATCCATTCCCGGAATCGGTCTTTGATTTTCTGCTGTTTTTCACGCGCCGCCTCCGTCGAGTTTGGATTGACGACCTGTTTGTCCTTGTTGCCGTCCCGAACCTTGTCGTAAATGGTCGGCGTCCGCAAATTCAGCGCATCCTCAACCAATTCCAAAGCCGATGCACGATTCGTTCCCCAATCCGTCGTGTTGGCAACCGAACCTTTCGCCATGTAACCGGCCTGCACCGTCCAAGTGCCGAGTTGCGGCGTGAACCGGATGGTCACGTCCTCTGCGCCGAGCAATTCTTGGGCGAACGCTTCAATATCCTTCACCGGAATCCAGCACGCACCCAGCCGCGCATCAATCTGGGTGGCCGACAAATTTTCCGGCTGAACCGATTTCAACGCCTCGACATTTTCGTGAAAGCGGGTTTCGTTGATGCTGGCGACTTCGGCGGTCTGAAGTTTTTCGCGAACATCGCCGGAAAGATAATGGTCTTCCGTTTCCCATTCACGCGACTGCGGGTTCAGAAAAAGGACACCTTTTAATTCGGGCAGGAATTCTTCGGATGGCCGGCGCAACAACGCGGCCATGTGTTGCAAATCCACGCGACCTTTTTCATTCAGCGAAATGATGACGGCTTCCTTTGGCGATTCGGCGGAGGTAATTGATTTCTGCTGCTGGATGGTGCGCTCGCGGAAAATGGCCGACTTGACCGCCTTGTTTGTCTCCGAATCATAATTTTCCAGTGAGAACAACAGCGGCAAATCCGGGTCGCCGCGAAACGCAAGTGCGTTCACTCGGTCGGACACCGGCCCATGACGCGCAAAAAATCGGTCGTATGCCTGATTGAGTTGGCTGCGCGCTAGTTGAATGTCTTCCTCGGCGGCATCATCAAGTTGTGTCCGCAGACATTGGCGCACGGCATCGCGCACCTTAATCAATCCGCGGATGCGAAGCTTCGTTTGAATCGCCAGATGCGGCAACGGAATCAACTTGTCGCCTTCGCGGATGGCGATTTGATCATCGTGAACCGTGTAGGCATTGGGTTTGACGTGGCCGGGCGCGGGGATGGCCTGCTCTTTCGCGGTTGCAACCTTGGGGCGCTCGACAGCTTGGTAAATGTTTTGCGGCAGATGCTTGATGGCTTCGGCCAGTGCGGTCTTGATGTCCCTGCCGTCGCTGACGAGCGTTGGCTCGTTGCGCCCATACATCCGCCCTTCAAGTCGCATTTCGCCGAGCATCATCTGCGGGTTCTCGACGAAATACTCGTTGATCGAAATGACTTCGCCCTTGGTCGTCGTGTAGGGAATGACTTTTTTCCACGCCGCTCCGTGCGGAGCTTCCTTGCTACCGCGCTTTTTGAGAATGATGACATCGGCGGTGACTTCGGTATTGGCGTTGCGTTTGAAAGCGGTGTTGGGCAGCCGGATTGCGCCAACCAAATCGGCGCGGTCGGCAATATGCTTTCGCAGCGTCGCATCAATCTTGTCCATCGTGCCGCGTGACGTGATGAACATCACGAGTCCGCCGGGGCGGATTTTTTCCAATCCTGCCGCAAAAAAATAATCGTGAATCAGAAACCCCTGCTTGTTGAACTTCGGGTCAAACGGCTTGTAATCGCCAAATGGAATGTTTGAAATCGCCGCGTCAAAAAATCCATCAGTCAGCTTTGCCTTCTCGAACGGCTCGTTACGGATGTCCGCATCTGGATAAAGTGCCTTGGCGATTTGTGCGGTGAGCGGATCAATCTCAATGCCAGTGATGGCGGACTGTGATTGAATCGAGTCGGGCATAAAGCCGACGAAATGGCCGATACCGAACGCTGGTTCTAAAATGCGTCCCTCTTTGAATCCCAACCGCTCCAATGCCGCATACATTCCGTGGATGACTTCGCCGGATGTGTAATGGGCGTTGAGCGTCGAGGCGCGGGCGGCGCGAAATTCTTCCTCGGAAAGCAGATTGGAAAGTTCCAGATTTTCGGCCTGCCACTCGGTTGCCGGACTAAAAATCTGCGACAATCCGCCCCAGCCGACATAGCGCACGAGCGCGGATTTTTCCTCGTTGTTGGCGGGTCGGTTTTCCGCCTGAAGTTTGCGAACCAGTTTTATCGCGGCGAGATTGACGCGGCACTTTTCCTTGAGCGAACCCGTGCCGACGCCATCGGCGGGGGAAATCCGATAATTGTTCTGGTTGCGGACTACTCGCTCTCCGGCGTCAGGAGAATATATTTCTCCCGCACCATTTCCCAAGCGCGGTTGTGCGCCTGCTGCGCCGTCATGTTCTGTCTCTGAAACTGCATGGTTAGGTCGTGCATCTCGCTCGCCGTTTTCTCCTCCGCCTCCAGCAGCATTTCCTCCAAGATTCCTTTGGCTTCCATTTCTTGCACCAGGTTCGGAAGAAATTCGCGCCAGTGCTTCTCCGCCATTCTGCCGTATTGGGTCAGTGTGATTGCTGTCATAATTATTTTGGTTAAATGAAAATAAATTTAACTGCTCGTCATCTGTCTTTCCGCTTGGTCGTTTTAACGCCATAAAAAATTAGCTCAACCTGTGAAAATTTCCAGAGATAAATGTCATTCGATGCGGTCGCGGTTCACTTCAAGCGACGGCATCGCAAGCCATTGGTTGCTTCCAAGCGGAAAGGCAAAGTCTTACGGCTTTTGTAGGCTGGGCGCGTAGGTCGCCGCTGGAACGGCGAACGGAGCGCCACGCCGTAGCAAAAGCCGCAAGTCTTTGACCCGCGCAAATTCTTATGCCCCTATCCGTCTTCCCGTTCCCGCGCTTTGGGTTTGTGCCTTGCCATTTTCCTCGCGTGGATTGGTAAGGCGAAAAACGTGCCGGGCAATGGAAGCCGTCGCCCGCTCGCGCTGGTCTTCGGGCAGACGCTTCAACAGCGTTTCAAACGCCTGCTTTGCTTCGGGATCATTGTCGAGCTTCTGCACGATGCCGCTGTTCATTTTTTGCATCCGCTCATATTTCTGAACCTCGTTCAAGACGAGCTTTCGGACGGCGCGTTCGTGGGGCAGTTCATCAAAGAATTTGAACTGGTCGGGATTGGCTTTTATCCACGCATCAATTTTTTCATTGGTGCGCGGATTTTCGCGGTATTGAACCGGCTCGTTTGAACCGGGTGCTGCGGCTGCGGTTTTTGATTTTGGTTTGTCCATACGTTTTAGTTGTTGCTGTTTTCAAATCACCAATCATTTGTCCCCTTTACGGAAGGGGTGGCTGGTGTGGTGAACGGGGCTTCGGTCTGTTTTTTCCGAAATTCTTCTTCGAGGGCGTCCATGCGTTTCTCGGTCGTGGTCACTTCGTTTTTAAGTTGGACATTTTCTTGGGCAACCTGCGCCGTCGCCGACAGTGTTTTTGAAAGCTGATTGAGGGCTTGATTCATGCGCTGGCCTTGCACGATCAACGCCGTCGTCGCGGCCTTTTGCCGGTCCACCTCCGCGACGACTTCGGGCGTCAGCGGACTGTCCTTGTGCGCCGGATCAATGATGCCGACCACCGGCCCAGCCGGGACAGTCACCGGCGCGTTGGGATGCAGATTCCACTTGGCGGTCGTCTCCACGCGATAAACCGTGTGCGCCTCGTGCATCACCAAGCCGTCGTTCGGTTCAACATAGCGGCCAAACGAATACGCTTTGAGATTTTCGCCGTAGCGCACGGATTCCATGTCGCCGGTGGCTAGGATTGTTCCCGGCACGGAGCGCGGCATTTGCACCACGACGGGTTTGTGGCTGGCGCAAGCCGACAGCAAAATCAGCGGGATGAAAAAGAGGATTCGTTTCATGGCATCGTTCCGTTTCGATATGCGGCCGCATCGGGCGAGAGATAACGCCGCGATGAAGCGGGGGGTTGATTCGTTTCGGGGGCAAAATCGTTTGGTGTTAGGCGCGTGCCGCCGATGGCGGCATCCGATTCGTCAATCGTCTGCGTGACGTAGAGATAAAATTGTTTGCCAGCGGGAACGCGGACGTAAAAGCCATCACGCTGGATGGAATCCAAAATTTGCTTCGCGTAAGTTTCCAAGACGCTTTGCGCTCCTTGCAGCGGGGCGTTTTTCAACGTGGAGGCAATCTGGCTGCCGTAAACGGTGTTTTGCCGGTCGGAAAACACGCCCGTTGCCCCGCTCAAAAATGTCGCGGCGAACAGTTTTATTTCCGCCATGTCGTCGCTTTTGAGAACGCGCCCGCGCAGTCCGGCGCTGCCGTCCGTGATGCCCCAGCCGTCGCCGCTCGGATTAGCTTCGCGGTCGAGCGCGACGCCCGAAAGCCGCAATTCCTCGCCGCTCGACCAAACGAGCGTCCAGTTGTTGCCGCTGGCAATGCGTTCGCGGGTGCGGTCGGTTTGCGCCTTGCCGTGAACTTCCGTGCCGGCAGGAATGATTAACCGGCCATTGTGATAAATGTCCTCCGTCACCAAACCGATGATGGGCGTCTGGATGCTCGATGAGTCCACCGTCACAATCAGTTCGCACGGAATCAACCGGCCAAACGGCGCGTAGTTTTTGCTCAACTGCTTTTGTTCGGTTTGCGGTGTCTCGGCAAACAAGCTGATGGGCAACACTTCCATCTTGGGCGGGGCATGGTTGAAAATCTTTTCCACTCCCCGCTGTTGAGTTTCAGCCGTGGCGGTTGCTGGCAAAGGATTCATCAACGGCGAATAGTTTGTGTTCTGAAAAGTTTGCATCGTCTGCTTGCTGGCGGCGGCGGCGGCGGCTTTGGTGGAATAGACCAAAGGTTGCGGTTTCGTTGCGCCGGGTAAAAATCGTTGGCAGGCAAAGAAGATACCGCCCAGGACGAGGCAGAATAAAATAAACGCCCCAGCCGGAGTTTTGAAAAAATTGATGGCGCTGCGGGGATTTATCATCGGCGGCTTCCTTGGGATTGTGGTTTCACAGGTTCAACCGGCGCGGGAGTGATCGGCGGAACTTGTTCAACCGTGTGCGCGTCGAGAATCACAAAGAAGTCATTCTTGATGGACAAATCGTTGCGCCCGCCATTGGGCGTGCCGGTGATGGCGAAATAAGCCGGAGCTTCCGCGTGTGGCGGCACAACGCCGCTGGCGTCGCTGATGGACTGCGGATAGGTGCGCTCGCCGACGCGGAGCGAAAACCCGTTGGGGGCATAACGGAGTTCTTGGTCGGTTTTGTTGGTCACGCCCACGCGAAAAACGAGCGTGTCTTCGGGGTTAAACCGGAATACTTCTTCAATCTTCACCGCATAGTTGGTGCAATCCAAAATGCGTGGCTCTTTTTCAAAATTCCGATATTCCACCTGCGCGACGGTTTCAGAATGATATGCCTTAAGCAGCGGATAGGCTTTGGCCTTGTCCAGAAGCGCGAGCAGGCGCGAAGGTGACACCGGCTCGGCTTGCACCGATGCGGAATTGTCCGGGGCATTTTGAAACGTGACGGACAATAGCGGCTCGTCGCTTTCAATCAATTCAATGACATACGTTTTGTTGTTCCACCGGATGTTCACATTCGTGGTCGTCTTCCTTGCCTCGGCGCGCACGGAAAAGAATGATGAACCTTTGGCATGGGCAATGAGAAAGGCGGCGGGTTTCTGTGGATCAATCGTTACCTGCGCCGCATCAATCGCCGAGATCGGGCCGGGAAAGCTGATGGTCGTGACGCGGTAGCCGGAAACCGGAATGGAATAGACCGTCTGCTCATCCAGAATAAATTCCTGAATGGCTTTGTCCTTCGCGCCCGCGATGAGGCAAACGCCCATCAAAAAACTAATTGCCAGTCGTTTCATATTTGAAGTCATTTACGGCGGTGGGAAATCTCCCGTTCTGCACCATGTTGGGATTACGTTGCAACCGGAGCGACAGCTTGAAGGGAATCGCCTCCGTGAAAGGTTTGTCTTGGAAAACACCGTCGCGGATAAGCTGGCCGGTCACCTGGGTCAGCACAAAATCTTCGCGCGTATTGAGAATGTTTATCCCGCTGATTTCCACTTTCTGATGCAACTGCTTCGACTTGAATTCCGGTTGTTCGGCGAATTGATACGCCGATGCCTTTTGATAAGCCTGTTTCAAAAACATCTTTTTCAACAAATCTTCATTGTCAAAACCCTTCGGGTTGCGCTCCAAAAAAGCCGTGGCCGCGAGCGTGCTTTGCTCAACATGAAGCGCCTTGGCTTCCTCGAACTTCAATAGGGGCGAAACGTAAAAAGTGTTGGCGGGGTCAATGATGACAACCCGCTCACGCTGTTTGAAACTTTGGACGAGGAAATAACGGTCAACTGCCGCGCCAAGCAACACCAGCATCGCAAAGCCAAACCAAAACCAGACGAGCCGGTCGCGTTGGACAAAAATACGCGTCGGATCAAAACGCTGTTTTGGCTCGGCAACCTTTGATTGGCCGTTGTCCGTGACGGTTGTTTCCCGCAGTTCAGTGGCTTCCATTGGTATTTCCTTTTTGCGGCTGCCCCCAAATCGGCGGGGTCGTGTTGAGCTTGAAAGTTTTGTGGTAATTGCTGATGGCCGCTGGCAACTGGCTTTCCGTCGGCGATTGAAACTTCACCTTGCGAGCGTGTGATTGAATCACCAAAACGGTGACACTGCTGCCGATGACAGCAACGCCCGCGACCAGCAATAAGATTTTTAGTTTCATCAGTTGCCTGTCGGAAACATCGGCGGCTGGGCGTTGAGTTGAAAATTTGTGCGGTAGTTGGAAAACGCCTCGACGACTTCCGCCTTCTGCTCCTCCTGTTTTGCAGCGGCCTGTTTTTGGGCGTCGTTGCGGTTCTCAATGTCCTGCACAACACTCACGGCGACGGCCTGATCAATTTCCTTGTCCGTCGAGGCCAATGCCCCGTTGAGGCCAACTAAAACGCCGGTGAGTTTCTGCACTTCGGATGCGGTCGTCGCTGATTGCAGTGCCTCCGTTGTGGTGGCGATGTCATTCTTCAACGCCTGTCTGCGCTGCAACACGTCCGTTGTGACGGTGGCATAATTGGCGGTCGCATTGTTAATGGCCTCGTAAGGTTTGTAATCGGGTGTCTCACGCTTGATTTGATTTCCTGACGGCGTGGAAAAAGTTGCGCCAATTTGGTTGTAAAGGCCGTTGGCGTCGTAGGTGAGGGCGGCAACTCCGTCTGAAGTTTGTTCAATTGCCGAAATGGTTTTGCCAACCGTCGTCTTGGTCAAATCAGCGGTCAGCGCGGAAACGCCGGTGATGTTGAGAATCTGCGACGGGTCGCCAAACGCCTTGTTGTATTGCTCCAACTGCTTGAGTTGGTCGGAGAGTTGCTGAATCTGCTGCACCTGATTCTCAACCATCTGGACATACTTGGCGATGTCCTCGGCTTGGGCGAGAATCTGTTGCACGTTGTTGACGGGATCATAAACAATCCACTGTGCCTGACAAGTTGTGCCAAGCAATGCGGCGGCGGCGATGGTGACAAGTAGTTTTTTCATTATGTTTTTCCTTTCAGTTTTCGATGCGTAGGTATTTGGTGGTTGGGTTCAAAATCGTTCCGTCAATCGTCTGTTCGGGGATGGGAATGGCATACAGGCTGATGTTTTCCGGCAGCGTTTTTTGCTGCTGCTGTTGGTGAATCAGAATCCAATACTGCTGTTTCACCGCGTCACTGCGTCCTTTTTCATAGCCAGCGACGTAGGCTTTGTCCGTCTGCTTGCCGCTCAAATAAAATGCGCCTTCACTTAACAGAACGCCGCCCGCTGCACCGGCGGCGGTGATGCCTGGGTTGCCATGTGAAAGCTGATTGGCAATTAAGCCGCCGCCCGCGCCCAGCGCGGCATCGCTGACGGGTCGAACGGCGGCACATCCAGCCACGAAAATCGGAACGAGAAAAATTAAGATGAGATGATGAGATTTCATACGGCCTCCACGGGTTGCGGTTTGCGGGAAAAAGTTAAAATTCCTTCGGTGACATTCTTCGCGCCGCGCAGTTCCTTGGCGCGCTTCTCGAAATGCTCGCCGCTCGAACTGGAGCAATACAACATTTCGGGGGATGTGTAGTTGTAAGCCGTCCCGCAAATCGGACGGTTGGAATCAACGTGCAGATAGGTGAACGCGGAGTATTTCACTCCGGCCTGATGGTCGGGCAGCGTGTAATTCATTATCGTGTGCTTGGTGATTTCAGGAATGGCGATGTCCCGCGCGATGTCGTCCAGATCGGCGCGGTCGTTCTGGCGCATCAAAAAGAACTGGCGGCTGTTGCCGAAAACGGCGGAGCGGATGCGCGACTGCTTGAAGCGCGCATACTGCTGGACGATGGAAATGTTCCAGCAATTAAATTTACGAAGCTGTGCGTAACTCTCTTTGACAATTTCCTCGCCGCCCGGAATGTCGAGGAAGCGGGCGACTTCTTCATACACATTCCGTTTCCGCACGGCGCGCGGCAGCGTAATGATGTGCTTGCGAGTGTAGTTCGTGATAAGGAAACCGGCGGCGGCGCGCAGTTCCTTCGCCGAATCAGGGATGTAGCCCAATTCAAAATGGGCAATCTTGCCAGTGAGTGAAAGGTTGCTCGCGCCATCGAACAATGCGCCATAGTTGCCATCCCGACACCACGGTAAAAGCAGCGTCGAAATCTCAATAATCTGGTCACGTTCCGCGCCGCTGGCGTCCAGTGACATCAATTCCTGCAACATCCGATGCGTTGGATACTCGTCGGTTTTGAAGTGAGAAAAGGCGATGTTGCGAACATCTTTGACCGTATTCGGGTCTTTCAAAAACTTTAGCACTTCGCCTTCGGCCAATTGCTGCTCGAAATTTTGCGCTTCATCCTCGTTTGATTTCAGCCAGTCGCGGAAATCAGCGAAGGCTTCCAGCATCGTTGCACCCGGCGGCATCTTCTCTTTTCGATAATGCGACAGCGCGCACGCGCGCCGTGCCACTTGCAGCATTTGATTTTCGTTTTTGCGCGTCCAATCTTGAAAAACATCCTCGTAAAGCAGGTTGATGTATTTGGCGATTTGCGCCTGCCGCAGCATTTGTTTGTCTTCGCTCTGGCTCAAGCCGACCATGCGCGCGACGAGCGCGGTGGCCGACGACAGATGATCCGGCGTCAACGGCAGTCCTTTGGTGTCGAGATAATTGATGGTGATGTCGCCGTCCGGCTGAATCACAATCGGCTTGGCGTCCGGCTCAACCGTCTGCGTATAGATGCCATACGAAAGCCCTTCTTCAATGATGACGGTATAGGCGAAATAATTTTCCGTCTGCGAAAGCAGATCGCAAACCGTCACGGACTTGCCCGCGCCACTCATGCCGAGCAAAACGGCGTGTTGCGGCGACTGATTGCCCGCCGAACCGGAAAAAGTTTTGATGCCGACCAGATTTTGGTTCGGGCCTTCGTAAATCGCCTCGGCTGTATCAAGGTGGCCGGTGAACGTGGACGCAACCGGCAGCATATCGGCGATGTAACGGTTCTCACCGTAAAGTTTTCGCGAGTTGTATTTGCTCCACGTCCAGCCCGGCCATGTCTGGTAAAACAATTTCTTGGAAGTGCTGGGCAGCGTGCTCTCCGCATACTGCGCCGAATTCATTGAATTGATTGCGTTTTTAATCGCCGTCGTCTTGGCAATCAATCCCTCTTTGCTCTTGTCCCAAGTGCGAATCGCAAACAGAACTTTGAACGGAATCGTATGCCCCTGCATGAGCGCGGCGATTTTCTTTTGCTTCTTGTCCATCACGGTCAAAAGTGAAAGTTTCTTTTCACTGGCGTAGTCGCCCGCGATGCGGTCGTGTTCCTTTTCCTCCTTGTTGATTTCCTTGCGGACGGAGAGCGGATCGAGATTCACCGTGATGGTGTAATCAAGCAGGCGCAGGCCGGTGAGCCGGTGGATGATTCCTGGGTATGTCATCTTCGGCCAGCGCGACAGCGCGATGATGGAATGGTAGCGGCCATCCATGAAGAAACCAAAATCAGCCTGTCCTGC
>Ga0209483_1000294_pt1 | contig 45757 bp, 38 predicted proteins | sample NGEPerA_FD_184508 | JGI IMG/M metagenome (GOLD analysis project Ga0209483, IMG submission 184508) | Arctic peat soil microbial communities from the Barrow Environmental Observatory site, Barrow, Alaska, USA - NGEE PermafrostL2-A... | ecosystem: Environmental > Terrestrial > Soil > Wetlands >...
TGTTGCCGCCGGCGGCCTCCAATGGCGGCAGCGGGTGATGCAACAGCGGCTCGCGAGGCCGGCGCGGCGCCCGGCGGGGAAGCGAGCGCGGTATCGGATGGCGCAACTGGCGAAACTGGCGCAACGCCTCCCGCCGCGCCGCGCCTCGGCCCCGACGGTCAGAAGCTGCGCCGCCGCCGCCGGCGCCGGAAGCCGCCGCAATTGGGCGGCGCGGGCGAAGCGGCCGCCGGCCAGCCGCCGGCTGAAGGCGCTGCGCCGGCGCCGCGCGACCCCAATCGTCCGCCACGGCGGCGCAACCGCGGGGCGCGCGGCGATCGTCCCGCCGCTGCTGGCGAGGGCGGTGCAGCGCCAGAGGCGCGGCCGGAACGCGGGCGCCGCGGCGGCTCAGGGGTCAGCGCAGGGGCCGGCGCAGGGGCCGGCGCAGGACGCGGCCCGCGCGAGGCGCGCGGCGATGGGCCCCGCGATCGCGACCGCCGTCCCGGCGGTCCGGGCCGTCGCGAGGGCCGCGGAGGTCCGGGACGCGGTCGCGGCGACGGCCCGAAGCGGATCGAGCGCAAGCTCTATTCGGTCGATGCGGTGGTCGACCGCGGCTTTGAGGATGTCGAGGAGGAAGGCGGCGACACGCGCCGCGTCCATTGGACGATCGTCAAGCGCACCGTCGCCGACCAGATCACCCGCAAGCCGATGTCGCACAGCTATGTGCTCCAGCGCGACGGCGTCGACAGCGAATTCCCGACCCTCGGCGCGGCGCGCGACACGGTCAACAAGAAGATCGTCCACCCCGAGAAACTGACGCTCTCGAAGGCCGAGCACGCCGCGCAAAAGGGCAACAGCCGCTAAATCAAGACACGGCGCAGCCCGCTGCCCCACTTGATAGGAAGCCGATGGACATCCCCTTCCTGACCATCGCCGAGCTCGGCCGCGCCTATGACCGGCGCGAACTGTCGCCGGTCGAGGTGACCCGAGTGCTGCTCGACCGCGTCGCGGCGCATGACGGCAAGCTCGACAGCTTCATCCGCGTCACCGAAGAAGTCGCGCTCGCCGAAGCCAAGGCCGCCGAGGCCGAGCTGACGGCCGGGCGCCGGCGCGGGCCGATGCACGGCATCCCCTACGGCCTCAAGGACATCGTAGAGACCGCCGGCATCCCCACCACCGGCCACTCGAAACTGCGCCAGCACCACGTACCGGCAGAGGACGCCGAGATCGTCCGCCGGCTGAAGCAAGGCGGCGGGGTGCTGATGGGCAAGCTCGCGACCTGGGAGTTCGCCAATGGCGGCCCGAGTTTCGACCTGCCCTGGCCGCCGGCGCGCAACCCGTGGGACCGCGGGCGGCTGCCGGGCGGCTCGTCGAGCGGTCCCGGTGCGGCGGTGGCGGCGGGGTTCGTGCCGGCCGCGGTCGGCACCGACACCGGCGGCTCGATCCGCGGCCCCGCCGCCTTCTGCGGCATCGCCGGGCTGAAGCCGACCTATGGCCGCGTCAGCCGCCGCGGCGTCTTCCCAAACACCTTCACGATGGACCATATCGGCCCGATGACCCGCAGCGCCGAGGACATCTCCCTCATGCTCCAGGTGATCGCCGGCTTCGACCCGGCCGACCCCGGCAGCGAGGATTGCCCGGTGCCGGATTACGTCGCGACTCTCGGCCAGGGCGTCAAGGGCCTGCGGTTCGGCCTCGTCGAAGGCTGGCACGACGCCCCCGGCGCGCATCCCGATCTCGGTCCCGCGATCGCCGCGGCGGTCGCGGTGCTGGAAGACCTCGGCGCAATCGTCGAGCCGGTGAAACTGTCGAGCCTGCGCGACTACACCGACTGCAAGACGACGATCTCGATCGCCGAGCTCTACGCGATCCACGAGCATGACATGCGCACCAGGCCGCGGGATTTTGGCCGCATCCTGCGCAACCGCATCCTCCCCGGCGCGCTGATCCGCGCCGAGGATTACCAGGCGGCGCTGCGCTGGCGCACCCTGCTGGCGCGCGAGCAGCAGATCGCGTTGAAGAAAGTCGACGCGTTCGTCACCGCCGGCGCGCGCGCCATCGCCGACCGGGCCGAGCCCGACAGCGCCGACAGCCTCGTCACCTCACCCAGCATCACCATGCCGTTCAGCGTCAGCGGCATTCCGGCGATCGCGATCCCCTGCGGCTTCAGCCGGGCCGAGGGCATGCCGCTGTCGTTGCAGATCGCCGCCGGCCCCTTCCGGGAGACGACCGTGCTGCGCATCGCCCACGCCTTTCAGCAAGCGACCGACTGGCACCGCCGCCACCCGGTGCTGGGCTAGCAGAGCGCCGCCATGGCGAGCCCAAGGCGCCCCACCCCGACCACCTCGCGGAGACCGCCCCGATGCCCGACGACCTGACCCACTTGCCGCCCGCGACCCCGGACGAGGTTCGCGCGATGGTGGCGCGCGCCGGGATCGACCTCCCGGAAGAGCTGATGCGGCAATTTATCGCCGCCTGGCCGCAATTCGAGGCGATGGTCCGCCGCATCCCGCGCGGCCTCGGCTACGCCGACGAGCCGGCGCATAGTTTCCGTCCGACCCGCCTCGCCGGCATGGGGTAAGGGAGAGGCCTATGTTCAAGCGCATCGATCACATCGAAATCGTCACCGACAAGCTCGACGACACGGTACGGTTCTATACCGAGGTGCTGGAGTTCACGGTCGGAGCTCGCGATCGGATCGAACGGCCGGGCGGCTCGGTTTTGAACATCGTCTACCTCGGCCTCGGCGGAACGACCGTCGAGCTGATGTCGTATGACGGCGTTCCGGTCGCGCCGGAGCCGGAAAAGGAACACCTCGGCTACCGGATGATGGCGCTTGAGGTCGAGGACATGAAAGCGGCCATCGCGCATCTGAAGACCAAGGGCGTCGACGTGGTCTGGGGTCCGATGTTCCGGGACACTTATGCCCGCGCCGAGATTTGCGATCCCAACGGCTGCCGCATCGAGTTGCGTCACTGGTTCTGAAGAGGCGAAGGGGCCGCCCGGCGATCGCGGCGCCGGATTGGCCAGCCGCCCGCGCCTCGCCGACGCTGCCGCCAGCTAGCGCATCCGCGAGCCGGGATCGAGCCCGAGATAGACCCGGCCGCCGATCGGGTACCATTCCGGCGCGATCGTCACCGTCTGGCCGACGACGTGCAGGTCGCGCCAGCATTCGGCGAGCCGGCTGTCGCGCTTGAACGACGTGCTGCCGCCGTGCCGGTAGACCAGGTCCATCGCCTCGCGCGCGCTGTCGGCGGCATGGACCGCGGCGAGCCGGCAGCGCGCGCGCTGCTCGAGCGTCGTCTCGCCGCCCGCCGCGATCGTGTTCCACAATTCGGCGATCGTCGCGCTGCGGTAGACCCGCCCGGCGTTGAGGATCGCGTCGGCCCGGCCGACCGCGTCCTGCACCTGCGGGTTGTCGCACAAGAGGCCGGCGGGACGGCCGCGCGGCTGCTTGCCGCCGGCGAGTTCGATGAGCGCGTCGATCCCGGCCCGCGCGATGCCGGTGATGACCGCGCTGTGGTGCGGCCCGACCCAGGCCTGCGCCGGCAGCGCATAGGTGATCCCCGGCCAGCGGTTCCACTGGTTATCGAGCGGCGCCCCGGCATGGACCATCACCCGCCGCTCGGGCAGGAAGACGTTGTCGACGGTCCAGTCGAAGCTGCCGGTGCCGCGCAGCCCGGCGACGTCCCAGCTCCCCGGCACAATCTCCGCCTCGGCCCGCGCGAACACACCGCGCCAGTAGAGCAGCCTGCCGTCGGGGCCGAGGCGCGGCTTGCCGTCGTCGTCGAGGATCTGAAAGCTGCCAAGCATCCAGGCGCTTTCCTGGCAGCCGCTGCCGAATTGCCAGCGTCCGCTGACGCGGTAGCCGCCCTCGACCGGCACGCCCTGCCCGCCGCCCTGCACCGCGGTGCCGGCGAGGTTCGCCGGCCCCTCTGCGTAGAGTTCGTCGGTCCCCGCTTCCGGCAGACCGAGCGTGACCAGCTGGCCGATGCTGTTGTTGCAGAGGTTCCAGCCGACCGAGCCGCAGCCTTCGGCCAACAGCTCGACGACGCGCAGATAGGTCAGCGGGTCGACCTCCAGCCCGCCCAGCGCGCGCGGGATCACCATCCGGTAGAACCCGGCCTCGCGCAGCCGCTCGACCAGCGCGCCCGGCAGGCGCTGCTCGCGCTCGATCTCCTCGCGATGGTGGCGCAGCTCCGGCCGCAGCGCCGCCGCCGCCCGCACCACCGGCTGCGCCTCGACATCGACCGGCAAGCGCTTATCGTCGAAGATCGTGTCCATCGCCACCTCCCGTCGCCGAAGCCTAGCACGCCGCCCGCGGCGCGGAAGAGCGAAGTGGATCAGGAACCGCCGACTGGCGAAGGTGGGTCGAGCGGACGGCGGGTGGGGAATCTGGTTTCGCCGACCCGGCCGCCATGCGAGACTGGGCATACAACCGATTTTCGGGAGGAAATCATGGCAAAATACATGCTGGTCAGCTTCAAGACCTGTCCCTGGGTGCAGCGCTCGGCGATCATCCTGCGGGAAAAGAACACGCCGTTCGAGTTCCGCCACATCGAGCCCGACAACCGGCCCGACTGGTTTCTCGCGATCTCGCCGCACAAAAAGGTGCCGGTGGTCCGCATCGACGACAAGGATTCGCTGTTCGAGTCGAACGCGATCAACGAGTACCTCGACGAGACGGTCGAGCCCCGGCTGCACCCGGCCGACCCGCTCAAGCGCGCGGTCAACCGCGCCTGGACCGACTATGTGCCGACCTTCGCGTCGTCCGTCACCGGCTGCGCCTATGCCGCGACAAAGGAGGCCTACGAGGCGGCGATCGCCAAGATCCCCGAGGCCTTCGGGCGGCTCGAAAAGGCGTTGGAGACCCAGGGCAGCGGCCCGTTCTTCAACGGCAAGGAATATTCGCTGGTCGACGCCGCCTACGCGCCGTTTCTGCAGCGCTATGTCTTCCTCGACCGGGTCAAGAAGATCGGCGAGATGGAGAAATATCCGCGGCTCAAGGCGTGGTGCGATGCGCTGATGGCACGGCCGTCGACGCATTCATTCCCGGAAGGCGAGTTCGAGGCGATGTACCGCGCCAACTTGCAGAAGCGCGGCAGCTACTTGTCGCAATTCATCGAGCCGGCGCGGGCCGCCGCGGAATAAGCGGCGGGCAAGCGCGGAAAACGAAATCCCCCGCCCGGCCGGGTTAGGGCCGGTCGGGGGACCAGATCGACAGCGGTCTTTGGTGCGGCCCGAAGCGGGCGGCAAACGCCTGGTTACGACGCTTTCGCCAGCGACCGCTCGCGCCGGGTTTCGAGATTGCCGGCTTCGCGTTCGAGTTCTTCGGCCGTGCGCAGCCGCGAATCCCAGATCGCCGGGTTCTCGGCCCGTTCGGCGAATTCCCGGTACCAGCTCGCGAGATCGCGCAATTTCTGTGCCTGGTCCATCGGCCCCAATTCCTCCGGTGACTGCACTTATTGGAACGTTGGGCGGCGGCGCCCGGTTCCCGGTGAGACCGGGCGGCCGGTCTTATTTTCTCGCGGCGCAGTCAGCGCCCCGCGCAACCGGCGCACGAAGGGAAAGATTGACGGCTACCGTGCAATGGTCTGGCCTTTGGCGGCCGCTTTCTTTTTAGCGCCGGCGGTTTTCACGAGGCAGCGCAGGACCTCGCCGACGCTCCACGCCTGGGCGATGCAGCCGCGCGGGGTGAACGGCGGCTCGGCATCGAAAATTTCGCTGATCGAGCCGATGCCCGCCTCCCGGATGTGCGGCACGAAGCCATCGAGAAAATGGCGTGCTGTCGCGAAATCGTCCGGATGCACCCGCAACCACGCGTCGATGAACGGGCCGATCAGCCAGGCCCACACCGTCCCCTGATGATAGGCGGCATCGCGCGCCCGCAAATCGCCGAAGTAGCGCGGTTTGAAATCGGGATCGCCCGGCGCCAGCGAGCGGAGTCCAAGCGGCGTCAGCAGGCGATCGTGCACCCCGCCGACCACCGCCGCCCAGCGCGCTTCGTCGAGCACCGGATGCTCGAGCGAGAGCGCGAAAATCTGGTTCGGCCGAAAACTGGCGTCGTCTCCGGTCTCGCCGTCGACAACGTCGTAGAGATGGCCGCGGCCCTCATGCCAGTAGCGCCGGTTGAACGACGCGCGGGCGCGCTCGGCGTGGATGGCGATCTCGTCGGCCTCGGGATCGTTCTCCTGGCCGAGCCAGCCTGCCAGCAGCCGCAGCGCGTTGTACCAGAGGGCGTTGATCTCGACGGCCTTGCCGCGCCGCGGCGTCACTACCCAATCGCCGACCTTGGCGTCCATCCAGGTGAGCTGGTAGCCCTCCGCGCCCTGGGTCAACAGCCCGTCGGCGGGATCGACATGGATGCCGAAGCGCGTCCCTTTGAGGTGGTGGCGCACGACCCGCTTCAGGACCGGCAGGATGAGACGCAAGGTCGCCTCGTCGCCGGTCAGTTGCACATAGCGTCCGAGGGCGTGGAAGAACCACAAGGTCGCGTCGGCGGTATGGTAGAGGCCCTTGCTCTCGCCTTCGGGGAAAAGGTTGGGGATGAGCCCGTCGCGCACGTAATGGGCAAAGGCGCGCAGGATCCAGCGAGCCTCGGGGGCGCGGCCGGTCGACAGGGTCAGGCCCTCGAGCGAGATCATGGTGTCCCGCCCCCAATCGGTGAACCAGTGATAGCCGGCGATGACCGTGCGCAGGTCGTCGCCCTCGGCGCGCACCCGGGCGAGGTCGGCGACGCGCCCGACCGGGGTCACGACGAAGGTGTCGGCGGAAAGAACGAGCGCCGCGGCGAGCCCCGACCGCGTCGAATGCGGCGCCATCTCGAGGAGCCGACGGCGCCGCTCGATCTCGAACCGCTTCGCGTCGTCGGGCTTCAGCGCCAGCACCGTGTGCCAGCGTTCGGTCGAGGCGACAAACGTCAGCGGCGTATTCTTGTGCAGTTCACAGTTGAAATAGCCCGGGCTCCAGGCGGCCCCGCGCGATTCGTAGCCGCGCTGCGCCTCGGTCTCGAAAAAGAACTCGCGGCGCGATCCGCCATCGGCGGTGAAACTGGCGCGGTCGTCGCCGTCGATCGTCAGGCGCAAGGTCGGCAGATCGGGACCGGCGGCGATCTCATACTGCGAACCCCGCGCGGTGATCGCGTAGTTGGACGAGAGGGCCGCGCTCACCGGTTCTTCGAGGCGGCGGAAATGCGCGAACGGCCGCAGCCGCAGCCGCGCCGAGGAAGCGCCGTCGATCAGCCGATAGGTGACGTGGACGATGTTGTGGTGCGACGGCAGCAGCACCGATTTCTCGATGACGAGGTCGCCGATCGCGTAACGCCAGCTCGGCAAACCGTCGGTGAGCGTGAATTCGCGCAAATGGTCGGGGTCGGCGAGAATGCCCTCGCTGCCTTCGACCTCGGCGATCAGATCGCTGAGCATCACCATTCTGCCGAGCGGCGCCGGCATCGCGGAGATCAGCAACCCGTGATAGCGCCGCGACAGCTCACCTGAGACGGTCGCCGAGGCGTAGCCGCCGAGACTGTTGGTCACGAGCCATTCATGCGCGATCCGCCCTCCCAAAAGCTGGTCGCCGTCGAGGCGGATGATTTCGGTCATGTCACAGTCCCAATTATTTTGCGCTGCGGAAACGATGGTGCGGCCGTGTCGTCTCACGGTAGCGGCAATTGGATAACGGATCGCACCGGCAAATGCGGCGTTTGCGGAAGCCATGGATGCCGTTCGCTCTCCGCACAAATCCGCTGCGTCGCGTCGGCTTCCGGTCGGCGCCGAGATTCAACCGCAAGGCGGCGTCCACTTTCGCCTGTGGGCGCCGGCCGCCAAAAACGTGACGATTGAGCTCGACGGCCAAGTATCGCACGAGATGACAGCCGAGCCGAACGGCTATTTCGCGGCGCTGATCGATGGCGCGACAACCGGCACGCGCTACCGCTTTCGTCCGGATGGTCAGGAGAAGGCCTTTCCCGATCCCGCATCCCGGTTTCAGCCGGAGGGGCCGCACGGCGCCTCCGAAGTCATCGATCCCGCCGGTTTTTCGTGGACCGATCGGGACTGGGAGGGCATCGCGCACGAGCGCCTCGTCATCTACGAATTCCACGTCGGCACCTTTACCGCCGAGGGCACCTGGGAGGCGGCCGCACAACATCTGCCGGCTCTCGCCGAACTCGGCGTCACTTGCCTCGAAATGATGCCGGTCGCCGATTTTCCGGGATATTTCGGTTGGGGGTATGACGGGGTCGATCTGTTCGCTCCGACGCGGCTCTACGGGCGCCCGGACGATCTGCGCCGCTTTGTCGACCGGGCGCATGCGCTCGGCATCGGGGTGATCCTCGACGTCGTCTACAACCATTTTGGACCCGACGGGAACTATTTAGCCGCGTTTTCGTCCGCCTATTTCACCGATCGCTACGCCAACGAGTGGGGCCAGGCGCTCAATTTCGAAGGACCGGATGGGCTCCCGGTGCGCGAGTTCTTCATCGCCAATGCCGGCTATTGGATCGACGAATATCATCTGGACGGGCTGCGGCTCGACGCGACCCAGCAGATTTTCGATGCGTCGAGCGATCACATCCTGGCGGCGATCGAGCGGCAGGTGCGGACTGCCGCACGCGGCCGCAAAACCTTCATCGCCACCGAAAACGAGGCGCAGAACGCCCGAATGGTGCGCTCGCCCGAGGCCGGCGGGTATGGCCTCGACGCGCTGTGGAACGACGATTTCCACCACGCCGCGATGGTTGCCGTCACCGGGCGCAGCGAAGCCTATTACAGCGACTATCACGGCAGCCCGCGCGAGCTCGTCGCCGCCGCCAAGCACGGCTTCCTCTACCAAGGCCAGTGGTACGCTTGGCAGAAGCAGCCGCGCGGCACGCCGGCCCTCGACCTCACGCCAACCAATCTCGTGACCTATCTGCAAAATCACGACCAGGTCGCCAATTCCGGCGCCGGGTTGCGCGGCCACCAATCGGCAAGTCCGGGAAACTGGCGGGCGATAACCGCCTATCTGCTGCTGTCGCCCGCCATCCCGATGCTCTTCCAGGGCCAGGAATTCTGCGCTTCGGCGCCATTTCTGTATTTCGCCGACCATCAGGACGGGCTCAGCGGGCTGGTCAGGAAAGGCCGCGGCGAATTCCTCGTTCAGTTTCCCAGCCTCGCCGGTTCCGAAATGCAGCGGCGGATCGCCGACCCGGCCGACCCGCAGACCTTCCGGCGCTGCGTTCTCGATGCCGGCGAGCGCGACGGCAACCATGCTGCGCTGGCGCTGCATCGCGACCTCCTGGCGCTGCGCCGCGCCATATTCGCCGAAGGCACCCTGCCGATGGACGGCGCGGCGCTTGGGGAGCATTCCTTCCTGTTGCGCTACTTCGCCAAGGACGGGAACGACGTTCTGCTGATCGTCAACCTCGGCCGGGACCAGGTTGTCGCCAGCATCCCGGAGCCGTTGATCGCTCCCATCGCCGGCCGGGTGTGGCGTCTCGTATGGTCGAGCGAGGACCCGGATTATGGCGGCGGCGGCATTGCCCAGCCATTCGCCAACGGCACATGGCGTCTGCCAGGCCAGGCTGCGATCGTCCTGGCGCCGGGTGAGGCCGCTAAACCCGCTCCTACCTCCGCGCCGCGCCGAACCGCTTGATCGCCGGAGCCAGCGGGCGTGCCGCCTCGTCGTAGCCCCGCCACGGTTTGCTCTTGGCGTAGAGCTTGGGCGCGGTGCGCATGGTGAAGCGTTTCGGATCGAGCCCGGCGCGGACCTGCGGCCAGTCGACCGGCATCGAGACCGTCGCCCCTGGCCGGCCGCGCGGCGACAGCGGCGCCACCGCCGTCGACATCCGGTCGTTGCGCAGATAGTCGAGGAAAATGCGGCCGCCGCGCTCTTTTTTGGCCATGTTGATGAGGTAGCGGCTCGGGTCGTCCTTCTCCATCTGGGCGCAGATCGCGCGGGCGAACGCTTTTGCCGCGACCCAGTCGGGCCCGCCGCTCTTCGGCGCCTTTAACGGCACGACGACATGCAGGCCCTTGCCGCCCGTGGTCTTGCAAAAAGTCACGAGCCCCAGCGCCTCCAGACGGGTGCGGAACTCCTTCGCGGCGTCGATGACCGCGCTGAACGCGACATCGGGCGCTGGATCGAGGTCGAACACCAGGCGGCCGGGGGTATCGGGCCGGCCGGGCGCGCAGTTCCACGGGTGCAGTTCGACCGCGGCGACCTGCGCCACCGCGATCAATCCTTCCGGCCGGTCGATCTGCAGATAGGGCTTGCGGTCGCCGGACACCGTGACGGTGGTCAACGATTTTGACGTGCCCGGCCCGGCATGGCGCTGGAAGAAAACTTCGCCGGCGATGCCGTCCGGGGCGCGGATGATCGAGCACGGGCGGCCCGCGATGTGCGGCATGATCCACTCGGCCATCGCGGCGAGGTATTCGGCGAGGTCGAGTTTGGTGGCCGGCTTGCCGTCACCGCCGTCGGGCCACAACGGCTTGTCGGGATGGGTGATGGTGGTGCCCATGATGGTGACCCGGCCAAAGCTTACCGTCTTCTTGGCCCCAGATTCCTCGGGCGGTGTTACGACCGGAGTTGACGGCGCCGCGGGTTCCTCGGCCTCGACTTCCGCGGCTGGCTTGTCCGCTCGCAACCCCTTGAACGCGGCTTGGCGGACGAGGCCGTCATCGGTCCAGTTGGCGAATTCGATCTCGGCAACCAGCTCGGGCTTCACCCAGTGGATGTTGGCCGCGCCGCGCGGCGCGTTCGCGCCGCCGAACGGGCTTTTGTCCGCGCCGGCTTCCTTGAGCCGCGGCAGCAGCGCGTCGACCTTGTCCGAGCCGAACCCGGTGCCGACCCGGCCGGCATAGACGAGGTGATCGCCCTTATGGACCCCGACCAGCAGCGAGCGAAAGCGCCCCTGCGTGGTGGTCCAGGCGCCGATCACCACCTCGTGCCCGCCGCGGCATTTCGCCTTGGTCCAGCCGCCGCCGCGACCGGACGCATAGGCCGCGTCAAGCCGCTTCGAGACGATGCCTTCGAGCCCCGCCTCACACGCCGATTTCAGCACGGCATCGCCGCCGGTCTCGAAATGCTCGACGTAGCGCAGGCGCGACCCGCCGTCGCCGGCGTCATCCAACAGGGGGCGAAGCCGCTCCTTGCGCTTGGACAATGGCAGGGAGCGCAAATCCTCGCCGTCGGCGAACAGCAGGTCGAACGCGAAAAACACGAGATCGCCGGTGTTGCGCTCCGAAAGCGCGGCCTGCAGCGCCGCGAAATTGGGGATGCCGGCAGCGTCGAGCGCGACGACCTCACCGTCGATCAGCGCATCCGGCAGCGACCGGGCGGCATCGCCGACAGCCGGAAACTTGTCGGTCCAGTCGAGCCCCTTGCGGGTTTTCAGCGTCGCCCGGCCGCCCGCGACGCGAAGCTGCAGGCGGTAGCCGTCGAACTTGATCTCGTGGATCCACCCGGCTTCGTTGGCCGGGCGGCCGACGATGCGGCAGAGTTGCGGCTCGACGAAATCCGGCACTGGGATGTTTTTGGTAGCCGCCTTGGCAAGCGGCGGCGTGCTGCTGCGGCTCGACTCCCAGACCGCATCGGCCGCGACCACGCTCTTGGCGCCGAGCATGAACGATTTGGCGCCAGGCCCCTTGCCGGCGGCGATCGCCGCCATCTTGCGGCCCGAGGCGACCGAGCGGTCGTCGGCCAGCAGCGCGTCGTGGTCGGCATCGTGCGCCGCCGCGTCGCGATGCTTGATGAGCAGCCAATTGGTGCGCTTGCCGCGGTTGCGGTCGTGCTTCATTCGCACCAGCACCCAGCTGCCGTGCAGCCGCTCCCCGTCGAGCCGGAACTTCAATTCGCCGTGGTCGAGCGATAGCGTCGGGTCGCCCTTTCCTTCCGGTTCCCAAAAGCCGCGGTCCCAAAGCTGAACGGTGCCGCCGCCATATTGCCCCTTGGGGATCGTGCCCTCGAAGTCGCCGTAGGCGAGCGGGTGGTCCTCGACCTCGACCGCGAGCCGCTTGTCGTGCGGATCGAGCGAGGGGCCCCTGGTCACCGCCCAGGATTTGAACACCCCGTCGAGTTCGAGCCGCAGATCGTAGTGCAGCCGCGTCGCCGCGTGTTTTTGGATCACGAAACGCAGGCGGTTCGAGGGCGCGACCGAGGAGGAGTCGTTCGGCTCGGCGGTCTTGGTGAAATCACGCTTGCCGCGATAGGTCGCGAGGTTCGTGTCGCTCATGAAGCCTTCTTCCGCGTCCGGCTCGGCGCCGCGCGCGGCTTCGCGGCCGGCTCAGCCGCGGTCTCGGCGGGCTTCGCCCTGCCGCCCTCGACCGGGAGCAGCATGTGGCCCTGCCGGCGGTCGCCGCCGGCCTTGCGCTTTGCCGCCGCAGTTTTACCGCCGCCCTCGGCGAGGCTGCGCTTCAGCGCCTCCATCAGGTTGATCACCTTGGGCGTGGCAGCCGCCTGCTTCTTGGCGGCGGGGCGGCCCTCGGCCCTGCTTTCGACAAGCTCGCGCAAGGCGTCCTGATAGCGGTCGCGGAAATCGGCGGGATCGAATTCGGCCGCGCGCCGCTCGATGATCGTCCTGGCGACCGCGACCATGTCGGCATCGGCGGGCTCGGCCGCGCCGCCGAATTCCGCGGTGCGAACCTCCGCCGCGCTGCGCAGCGTGTTCATTAAAAGGCCGGCGCCGCGCGGCTCGACCAGCACCAGCCGCTCGCGGCTCGACAGCACGATGCGGCCGATGCCGACCCGCCCGGTTTCCGCCATCGCCGCGCCGATCACGGCAAACGTCTCGATGGCGATCTTGCCGTCGGGGTAGATGAAATACGGCGCGTCGAGGTAGAGCGGGTCGATCTCGTCGCGCTTGACGAAACGGTCGAGATCGATGGTCTGCGAGGATTCGATCCGCAGCTCCTGCAGCTCGTCGTCGGGAATGATGACGTATTCGTGCCGCTCGTACTCATAGCCCCGAACGATGTCGGCGCGCTCGACCTTGTCGCCGCTCTCGCCGTCGACGAGCTGCTGGCGGACGCGGTTGCCGGTCTTCGGATTGATCTGGTGCAGCCGGATGTTCGCTGCCTCGCTCGTCGCCGGGGTCAGGTAGATCGGACACGACACGAGGGACAAACGCAAAAATCCATTCCAGGTCGCACGCGGCATAGGTCGCCTCCAGTTTCACCCGGTGAACGCTCGGCGCGCGCAATTGGCGCAAAGCGAGCCGGAACCGGGATTTGAGCCACGCCGTTGTGCTTTAATCAACCTTAAGGAGGTATTAATGAAATCGAAGCTCGTGGCCCAAGCGGCGGGTGAGCGCACCTTCGTACTGGTCCTCGACCCCGGCGAGGAAGCCTTCGCGGCCATCAGCCGTTTCGCGTCGGACGAGAAAATCGCCGGCGCCTCGCTGACCGCGCTCGGCGCCTTCGAGAAGGCCACGGTCGGCTGGTTCGACCTGGCGCGGAAGACCTATCGCAAGATCCCGGTCAGCGAGCAATGCGAGGTGCTGAGCGCGCTCGGCGACATCGCGCTCGGCGACGACGGCAAGCCCAGCCTGCATCTGCACGCGGTGCTCGGGATGAGCGACGGGTCGACGCGCGGCGGTCATTTGATCGAAGGTTGGGTGCGGCCGACGCTCGAAGTGACGCTGGTCGAGACCCCGGTCCACCTGCGTCGCAAGCAGCGGCCGGAACTCGGGGTCGCGCTGATCGACCTCGCCGCGGGCTGAGCGCGCCCGCTAATCGGTTCCACCGGCAAAGGCGCGTATCATCGCTTGCCTTGCGCTTCAACCGATCGGAGGAAAGCAAATGCCGCAAACCATCCGCGCCGTCGTCGTCGATCCCGCCGCGCCGGGGCGGCTGGCGATCAGGCCGGTCGAATTGCGCGACCCCGACCGCGACGAGGTCGTGGTCAAGGTCACCGCGATCTCGCTCAACCGCGGCGAGACGCGGCGCGCCGTGCAGCAGGCCGAGCCGGGATGGCGGCCGGGCTGGGACTTTGCCGGGGTGGTCGAGCGCGAGGCCGCCGACGGCAGCGGGCCGCAGGTGGGGACGCGCAGCGTCGGGATTTTGCCGAGCGGCGCCTGGGCCGAGCGGGTCAATTGTCGCAGCCACGCGGTCGCCGCGCTGCCCGACGCGGTCAGCGACGCCGAGGCCTCGACCCTGCCGGTCGCCGGGCTTACCGCGCTGCACGCGTTGCGCCGGGGCGGGCTGCTGTTGGGACGCAAGGTTTTGGTCGACGGCGCATCGGGTGGGGTCGGGCATCTCGCCTGCCAGCTGGCGCTCGCCGCCGGCGCCATCGTCTGGGGCCATGTGCGGCGCGAGGAGCAGCGCGCGCAGGTCGCCGGGTGGTGCGGCGGACGGGTGGTAGTCGGCGGCGATCTGTCGGCGGCGACAGGGCCCGGGCCGTACTGGCTGATCCTCGATTCGGTCGGCGGCTCGGCGCTTTCGGCGGCGCTGGGGATGCTCGCGCCCAACGGCACCTGCGTCACCTTCGGCATCTCGGAAGCAGGGACGGCGACTGTCGAAAGCCGCAATTTCTTCGGCGCCGGCGGCGCGCGGCTCTATGGGCTCACCTTGTTCCACGAGCTGATGAGCGTCGAGCGCGCCGGCATCGGCCTCGCGCTGCTCGCCGGCGAGATCGAAGCCGGCAGGCTCAAGCCGCAGATCGCGGTCGAGGCGGGGTGGAGCGAAATCGGCGCGGTCGCCCAGCGCCTGATCGACCGCGGCTTTACGGGCAAGGCGGTGCTGCACGTCCAATAGCGAAGTTGCTATACTTGAACGGGCAAGCCATCATCTTTTTCGTCGATGCATAAGGAATCCGAGGTTTATGGCCGCCTCCGGCATTCTCAAACTCCAGCGCGCCGGGTTCAACGAACAGCAGGTTGAGGCGCTGGCCGAATATTTCGACGAACAGATGGTCACCAAGGCCGATCTCTCGTCGGGTTTGGGGGCATTGCGTGCCGAACTTGCAACCGTCGAAGCGCGTCTCGAAGCGTCTATCCGGCAGACGCGCGCGGAACTCGAAGTCAAGATAGAGCAGTCGAAATCCGATACGGTCAAATGGGTTGTTGGGGTTGCTTTCGCTCAAGCCGCGATGATCTTTGCCATGTTCAGATTTTTTCCGACAGGGCACCCGTAGCGTCATCTCCAGGTCGTAATGCGGCGATGAGGCGGTGCGATTGCCGCCTCATCGCGTCAATTCCTGGTCGCTAAGCGGCCGGCTGGCAGACGTGGATTTCGCGGTTGGCGAGGAGGTCGCGGGTCTTGGCGCCGTAGGCCGCCATGTGGGGCGACGCGGCGTGCGCCTTCAAATGGTCGAGGCTTTCCCATTTCTCGACGACGACAAAGGTGTCCGCGCCGAATTTCGCCCCGGCGCCGCCCTCGGCGTCGATCACCGGGCCGTATTCGATGCAGCCCGCCTCGGCGTGGACCGCGGGCATGTTGGCGCGGAACGCGGCGAGCACCTCGTCGCGCTTGCCGGGCTTGGTGGTGAGGATGGCGAGTACATGGATCATCGTGTCCTCCGCAATTCGCTTGGGCGCCGGGAGCATAGGCGGAGGGCGCGCGCCGAGCCAAGGATTTGTCCCTGGCCCGCCTTCTTCGCCGTGGTGGCGAACGGGAGCGCCGACCTACGAGGCCAGCGCCGCTGCCTTGTTGTTGAGGGCGGTGATCAGGCCGTTGATGCCCTGCGTCTTGAGGATGCCGCTGAATTCCGAACGGCGCGTCGCCAGTTCGCTGATCGTGCCGTTGAGGTAGACATCGGCGATCTGCCAGCTGCCGCCGTTCTGGCGCATCAGATAGTTGATATGGACCACGTCGCCGTCGGAGGGGACGATCTGGCTGAGGATCAAGGTGCCCGCCGGCGAGGCGGCCTCGCCGGTCACCTTGAGCTGCTCGCCGTCATATTTATGAAACCGCTCGGCATAGACCGCGGCGACATAGCGCTCGAAGGCCTGGGTCACCCCGGCCTGCTGCGCCGGGGTCAAGCTGTTCCATTCGGGTCCAACCGCGAGCCGGGTCATGAATGGGATGTCGAAACTCTGACGGACCGCCGGCGCTAGGCGCGCGTAGCGGCCCTGCGCGCCGAGTTGCACCCCGTTGCGCATTGTGTCGAGCAGGGTCGAGTAGAAGGCGCGGACGGTCTCGGCCCCGCCGCCCGTCGTGGTCGCCGTGGCGAAGGGGGCGGGCAGAGCCAAGCCGGCGCACAGCGCCAGGCCGGTCAGAGTCAACGTTCGTCTCGTCGCAGAAAAACGCGTCATGATGGAACTCGCACGAATGTCTGAGGAACTACGGTAGAACTGAGCGCCGCCGTCGGGATTGCAAGTGCATGGCTGCGATGCACGGGAACAACGGGTAACGGCCCTGCACATTCCGCGCCTGCGCCGGGGCCAAGCTGCATCGCGCGCAAGAGCCGCATCGAGCTTCTTAAAGGCATACACCTAACCAATCGCATGCTGGTGAGATTTTTACTGAATTTCGCCGGGGCGGCGCGGCTGCCCACCTATTCGTTCAATAACGGTTCGGCCGGCGCGATCGATCCCCCCGGGCGCGATCGTTTCCGCCGCGCCGAGCGCTGCGCTAGAGTGGCGCTTCCCGCTCCAGGAGATCGGCCATGTCGTATATCTACTTTGTGCAGATGGATATCCCAGAGAGCCTCGATGGGGAACTCAACCGCATTTACGACACCGAGCATGTGCCGATGCTGTCGAAAGTGCCGGGGGTCAAGCGGGTGACGCGCTATCGGCTCGAGCAGTCGAACGACAGCCGAATGCAGAAATACCTGGCGATTTACGAGATCGACGCGCCGGCGGTGGTCGATTCGAAAGCCTGGGACGAGGGCAGCACCTGGGGCGACTGGGCTGCCAAAATCCGCCCGCACACCACCAGCCGGCATCACAGCTTTTTCGAGAAGATCGGGGAATTCGGGCCGGGACGGACCGCGACGCCGTACATCTATGTCGTGCAGATGGACATTCCGGCGGCGCACGAGGCCGAGTTCAACCGCGTCTACGACGCCGAGCACGCGCCGCTGCTGTCAAAGGTATGCGGCAGGGGCACCCGCTATCGCCTGACGCAGTCGAACGACAGCCGGATGCAGCAATACATGGTGATCTACGAGCTCGACGCGCCGGCGGTGACCGAGAGCAAGGCATGGGCCGACGCCGGGGCGCATGGCGACTGGGCGAGCCAGATCCGCCCGCATACGACGAGCCGGCACCACAGTTTCTTCAAGAAGGTTTAGCCCCGGCCGTCATTGCGAGGGGCGCGTCAGCACGAGGCGGCAATCTTGCGCCAGGTGGCGAACTCTGCCCGAGATTGCTTTGTCGCCTCCGGCTTCTCGCAATGACAGCGCGCTACGATCCGCCGGCGATTTCCGTTACGGCGGGGGCGGTGATGGCGATACGGCGGCGGGAGCGGACCCAGCGCAGCGCCCGTTTCTCGACGCAATGCCAGGAGAGCCAGGCGAGCGGCAGGACCAGCGCGAGCGTGCCGAGGAACACCTGCCACCACGCCGCGCGGCCGCCGGAAAGCCACATCACGAACTCCTCGCACGGCCAGCCATAGATGTAGATGCCGTAGGAGAGATCGCCGGCGTAGCGGGCGTAATCGACGCGCGGCCAATAGCGCGTCGCCGCGTAGATCGTCAGATAGCCGCCGGGGAGCGCGAAGAGGGTGATGAACTGATGGCCGACCCGGCTGATCAGCACGAGGCCGGCGATTGCGGCGAGCGCCCAGTACCAGCGGAAGGCGATCCGGCCGCGCAGGAAATACATCACCATGCCGGCGGCGAAGTGGCTCAGCATCCACAGCCAACCGCGGATGTCGTGGAGCCACATCAGCGAATGGTCCTGGTCCCACCCGATCGCGGCGATGCCGAGGACGAGCAGTGCGACCGCGACCGGCAGCCTGAGGCCGCGCGCGACGCCGAGGACCAGCACCGTCAGGTACATGTAGACTTCGAAGCGCAGCGTCCAGAACGAGCCGTTGACGAGGAGCCCGACGGTGGTGTTGGCGAACAGCACGCCCGGGAGCGCCAGCGGGCCGGGCCACAAGGTCGCGTATTCGCCGAGGAAATCGCGCAGCCCCGGGTGGGCGAGATAGGCCGCGAGCGGCAGGCTGGTGACCATCGGGCCGAGCACAAAGGCGCAGACGAGGCCGTTGACGGCGAGGCCCGGATAGATCCGCGCTGTGCGGCGCAACACAAAGCCGCCGGGCTTTGGTGCGCGGCAAAAACTCTCGGTCACCAGATAGCCGCTGATCACGAAGAAGATGAAGACGCCGACGAGGCCGAGCGGACACTGGTTGTGGCTCAGCCACACCAGCGGCTCGCGCGCCTGGGTCCCCTCGGCGATCAGGAACGAGTGGGAGAAGATCACCGTCAGCGCCGCGACCAGCCGCAGAAAATCGAAATTGTTGGCGTGTGAATTGGTGACGGGTGAATTGGTGGCGGGGCGGGCGGGATCGGCGGTCGGCATAAAACCACTCCGGCTCGGCGCAGCGCCGCTGATGCGCCTGGGACGCGTCCGCTCTTGCCGGAATCGGCGCGGCTGCGCAACATCCCGCTGCAAAAAGAGGAACCGGCGAGCATAACGGTGGCTGAGCCCGTCTTAATCCGACCCGCGCAACCGGCCGACGGCGCGGCGCTCATCGCAGCGGCCGCGGCGATCGACGCGGAGACCGAGTTCCTCGGCGTCGCCGGGCAGCGCCATCCCTGGGCGGAGCGGCCCGAGGCCGAGCTGCGCAGCCTGGCCGAGAACAAGCGCGGCGTCGTGCTCCTGGCGCTGACCGCGGATGGCGCGATCGTCGGCTATCTCTCGGCATTCCTCGGCCACTTCACACGCAATCGCGGCAATCTGTTCATCGCCGTCGTCGGTTTGCGCGAAGCCTATCGCGGGCAGGGCATCGGCACCCGGCTGTTCGAGACGGTCGAGGCCTGGGCGCGCGAACGGGGGGTGTGGCGGCTGGAGCTCCGGGTCAGCTCGTTGAACGAGCGCGGGCAGGCGCTCTACCGCAAGCGCGGCTTCGCGGTCGAGGGCAGCATCCGCGGCGGCGTCTTCCGGCGCGGCGCCTGGACCGACGATTTCTGGATGGGCAAGCTCATCGAGCCGTTGCCCGGCCGGCCGCTCGCGACTGCCGGGACCGAGGGCGCCCGCATCTCCGCAGGGGCATCCAGGACCGCGCCGCGCATCCGGCCGATGCGCGCCGGGGACGGTGCGGGCTTCCGCGCCTTGGACCTGCGGTTCGCCGAAATCCTGCCGTTCGCGCTAAAGCTGCCGAGCGAGGTCGCGGCGGCCGAGGCGGTCGAGCGCGACATCGCCGCCAACCCCGCCGACCCGCGCCTGTGGCTGGTCGCGACCGTGCCGGGGGCGCGCGGCGGCGACAGCGTCGTCGGCTTCGCGGCGGGCAACATCGAATTCGGCTTCCGGATGCAGCACGACGCGTTCGTCAATGTCGTGGTGCTGCCCGAACATGCGGGGCAGGGGCTGGGGCGCAGGCTGCACGGCGGGATCGAGAGCTGGGCGCTCGACAACGGTGCGCGGCGGCTGACCGCTGCGGTCCAGGCGCCGAACCGGGCGGGCCGCGCCTTCGCCGCCGCGCTCGGCTACGAGGGCGAGGTGACGATGCGCGGCTATTCGCTGATCGGCGGCCGCAGGGTCGACCGCCTGCGCCTGGGGAAGCTGTTTGGCGCATGACCGAATGGGGTTGATCCGCCTTCGGAGGTCGTCGATTACTTAACGAGTGCTTGAACAATTTAGCAATTCAGAGTTTCCAAAATCTTCTTCCCCGTCGTATTTGACGATCTTCCCTGCGGATGGCGCATAAAAGGCGGTTTCCGTGACTACAGAGCCGCCGGACATACTCCGGGTCGTCGCCTCAACCTTGAATGCATCGTATTGTTGAGCGCCAGCGACTACCCTTTCGTACGAAACGATCTTAACGTGCTTAACCCAGTTACTACTGCCCGCTTTCGGTGTTGCGGTGTAAGTGTACTCCCATTCCTTGCCGACGGTGATAAGGCGGATCGTGGGCCATCGCGCCGCTTTCCTCTAATTTAAGCATCAATTTCTTGGCTTTTCGCGCCGACACCGGTGATGGTCCGGTCATGCCAATTGTCGCCAATAAGCTCGACCGCGCCGAATCGCGGCGGCAACGCCGCTATCTGACGCCGACCGTCGAGGTGATCGTCGACTGCGAGCTGTTTCGCCCGGTCGACTGGTCCACCGGCGGCGTTCATCTCGACGGGGTGTGCGAGGGCGTATCGATCGGCAGCCTGGTCGAGGGCTGGATCACACTTCCGGAATCGACCTACGCCTTTTCATTCTCCGGTGAGGTTCTGCGGACCGATTCGTTGACCGGCAATACGGTGCTGCGCTTTGACGAGATCGACGCCGAGATCGCCGATTTTCTCGATCAGGCGGTCATCCGGCGGCTAAATTAGATCAGTGCAGCGCGTTCTGCGCCTTCAGCTGAACGACCGCATTGGCGATGTCGGCGCCCCAGGCGCGGTAGCCGGGTGAAGTCAGGTGCTGGCCGTCGGTCGTCGGCCATTGGCCGGGCTGCGCGAACTGCGTCGAATCGATATAGACGCAGGGGGCCACCGACTGAGATAGGAACTGCGACACCTCCCGTACACGGGCGTCGTCCTTGTGATAGGGCGAATCAGCTTTGCCATAGACCGGCCCCACCCAAGCACACGCCGCGTTGGTCGCACGAATCCGCGATACCAGCATGTGAACCTGATCGTATATCCACGCCTTGGGGATTTGCGGCGAGCCGTATCCGGCCATCGCGTCCGCCGCCTCGACGATCACCAGATTGGGGTGGTGCTGCGCGAGCAGATCGTTGATCTGCCAGGTGATCTCGGGCTTGTCTCGCTCGGCCATAATCGGCGCCTTGTCGAGGCGCTCGGCGCGGCCGCAGGACACCGTCGTCTTTTGCAGCCACGCGTCGGCGCTGGCGCCGCACATGCCGTAGGTATAGACGGTCGCCCCCTGGGCCTGCAGGTTCTCATGCAGCGAGGAAATCAGGTAGCTCGGCCCGGCCATATGGCTGTCGCCGAGAACCAGGATCACCAAACCGGCAAGCGCTCCGTTCATCACGTTCTCCCACACCGCAGGATCATCGATAACGCCATCGCGGGCCGGAGGAAATAACCTATCTCCGCCTGCGGCGATAACGTGCGGGCTTGCTTATCAGCCGCGGCGACAAGCTGCCCGAAGCTACAACCGGCTCATCGGCTGGTCGCGGGCGGCGATCGAGGCCGGGTCATCCTTCGCCATCGGCTCGAATAAATTGAAGGTCTTCCGCAGGTAGACCTTGCCGATGCCCTCGACGTAATTGTTGGCGTTGTCGAGGCTGGCCGAGGCGCCCAGCGCAAGCGTCGGGTCGATCTGGTATTCGACCTGCCCCTTGAAATTGAAGGCCGGGCCGGTTTCGCTCTGGCCGCCTAAAAACGCCGCGTTCGGGGCGGCGCTGGCGAGCGCGGTCTGGGCGAAGGGGTTGTTGGGGAAGATCGGGCTCGAATCCGCGTTGAAGTGCTGCACGCCGAGCGCGGCCTGCGCCAGCCAGCTCCAATCGCCCGAGTGTCCGGTATATTCGACCGGGAAGGTCAAAGCCTCGTAATTCTGCGGGCTGAAATATCCGCCCTGGCCGAACGTAAAGCCGGACAGGTTCTTGTCGAAGCTGGCGTAGAACAGCGAGACGCCGACGCGCACCGACCAGTCGTCGGTCTTCCACGGCCGAATATAGGCGCCAAGCAGCGCATCGATCTCGCTGTTCTGGGCGACGTTCATCCCGGTGAGGCTTGACACGCCGACGCCGCCGTATGCGCCCAGGAAGCTCTGGTCGTCGTAATAGACCGTCGCGCGACCGCCGGTCTTGACCACACCGCCCCAGGTCGAGTTGTTGCCGAAAGCGTTGTTGGTCAGCGCGTTGGCCGCTCCAAGCGAGGCGTGCGTTCCGGCATAGGACAGCACGGTGTCGGTGACTGGTTGGCGCAATCCTTCGAGCCGCAGGCTGACCGTATCGCTGAAGAATTTCGGTGAGTAGGCGATGTTGCCGATCAGGTTCGTCACCGGGAAGCCGAGCGGCGAGGTGCCGAACTGACCGCTGAAATCGCGATAGGTATAGCCGCCGAGAATGCCGACCCCGATCGCGCTCTGGTCGCCCGAGCCGACCAGGGGCGCCCCCCGCGCCGCCAGGATCGGGTTGGCGCCAAACTCGCCGAGCTCGCCCGCAGTGACCGCGCCGTTGGCGCCGACATACACCGGTATGACCGCGAGCCGCGCGGTTCCGGTGTACCATGGCGAGAAGCTGCCTTCGATCGGCACCCCAACCTCGTTGAGCCGGTTGAGGCCCTGGTCGCCGCTATGCGCGCGAAACCCGACCCCGGCAATCAGCGTCGGGCTGCTCTGCGTCTCGATCAGTTGGAGATTGCGGTCGATCTGCATCTCCAGCGTATCGTCGGGCGAGTAGTTGATGGCCGGTCCTTGATACGGGTAGATCGGCGGCGGCGGCTGCAACTCGACCTGGGCGACCTGGATTTTTTTGGCGGTATCGCCCAGATCGGCCGAACCGGAGGAGCGCGCCGCAGCCGGCGTCGGCGGAATCGTCGTCGTATCGGTGTCCGAAACGGTCTGCGATGAGGCCACCCGTTGCGGACGGGTCTGTCCTGGGATCACGGCGACCATGGGCGCGCGTGGCGCCGGGCGATGCGGAATATCGGCAGGGGCGGGAGGCGCTCCCGGGATCAGGTCGTCGCTGTCCGCCGCGACGGCGAGCGCGTGCGGCGCCGGGCGGGTCGGGGCATCGACAGTAGCGACATTAGCGACCGGAGCCGCAGGCATAGGCACAGGCACGAGATCGTCGCTGTCCGCCGAGGCCATGACGATACCGGGCGGCGGCGACGCATTGCTTTCACCCGCCGGCGGTACTTCGCAGATCCCGGCGACAACCGATGCCGGCGTCGCCAAAGCGGTAATCGCTACGGGCGGGGCGGTCGCGGCCGCCGGCGCGGCGAACCCTGGGACCGGCCGCGAGCCTGGCGCCGCCAGTGCGGCGATCAACGCCGCAGCGCGCGAATTGGCCGCCGCCAACAGCCGAAGCCGATTGAAATACTGCTCTGCATCGCCGCGATTGCCGTGACCGCGCGCCATCATGCCCTGCTGATAGAGCGCGTCGGGCTGGCTGGGATTGAGCGTCAGCAGCTTGCTCAAAATATTTTCGGCGATGTCCGGACGCTGCTGCGAACGCCAGTAATCCGCCCGCTCCAGCATGAGCCGCTCGCCGGTATCAACGGCCAGGACAACACCCGAAGGAATGGCGACCGACAGCAACAGCCCAAAAGCCAGAGACCCGGGCGACGGCTTCATAGCGCAACCCCTCGAAGCGACGCCGCCCCAGCGTCCGCAACTCGTCTCGCCGCCGGTGCGATCGGCAGCATCGATTGTGGTCGAGGGGATGAATTGGCCGGTGACGAAGGCGCCATCGAGGCCGGCGCGGCGCTTGGAACCAGCGATGTCGGACCCGAGCTGGCCGGCATTGCGCCGGTGCCGGCAGTTTGCCGGTTAAACTTCCGCGCCGTCCGCAACGCCTCGATCGCGGCGCCGTTATTGCCGCGCTGCTCCTCGATCTGAGCCTTCAGGAAATAAAGCCACGGGTTTTGCGGATCGATATCCATCCCCTTGTCGAGATAGACCTCCGCCTGATCGGTGTCGCGCGCCAGCAAACAGCCGGCGATCACCCCCCGGATCACCTCGATGTTGCCCGAATCCTGCTGATAGGCCTTGTCGAAATAATCGAGAGCCTCGCCATGCCGGCCCCGCGACGCGGCGATCTGGCCGGCCTCGATCAGCAGGCGGGTGTCGTCGGGGTTATCGTTGAGCAATTGCGCAATCTGGTCCGAGGCTGCGCTGTATTCGCCCTTGGTGCGCAGCTTCTCGGACCGGGCCACCGCCAAATAGATCCGGACTGGGCTGATGCTTTCGCGGTTGGAATCGTTGACCTGACCGCTGGCGTCGATTTGCGCCAGGACCGCGGCTGCCTGATCGTCGTGATGCCCGGCGATCATCAGGATCATCGCGTAGTCGGCGCCGGCTTTGACGCTGTCGGGGCCGCCATGCATATAGGCGTCCCGGGTGATTTGCATCGCGGTTTCGGGATCGTGGAATTCCTTGAGCAGCACGAAGGGGGCCTCGCGCTTCTCGTCGGTGTGGACGCTCGGATCATTGTAAAGATCGACCAACATCCGGCGCGCTTCGGCGGCCCGGCCGGCCTTGGCCAGCGCCTTCGCCTTGTCGATCGTTCCTCGAACATAGGCCCGGTCGCGGAAATTACTGATGTCCTTGGTCCGCTCGTTAACCGGGATCGAATTGATCTTGTCGAGCGCTTGAGCCCAGCGGTCTTGTTGGGTGTCGAACATCGCCGACACCAGGATGCTGGTCGGCGTGTTGCCGGTGGTCGCCGGCTCGACCGCGGCGAAAGCGCCGTTGACGTCGCCCTGGCCCGCCAGAAAGCGCGCATAGTCCAGGCGGACCCACGGGCTGTCGGGAGCGGCGGCGATCGCCGCCCTGAATTTCGCGGTGGCCCCGGCAATGTCCCCGTTGGCCGAGGCGTCCTTGGCCTCGTTGCGCAGCTTCTCGGCCTCACCCCCGCCGCTTTCCGTTAAGCGGGCTTTTTCGGCCGGGCTCATCCGGCTGGTCAGTTGGTCGAACTCGGCCGTCTTGTTCTGCGCCCGCAACGCGTTCGCCAACCCCAGCATCGCGGCCGGATTGCCCGGCCGGGAGCGCAGTACCTGGCGATAGGTCGTCTCGGCCGCGGCATTGTCCCCCATCTTGGTTTCGACATCGCCGAGCACCAATTCGGCGCCCCACTGGCCGGCATGAGAACGGGCGAGCAGCGGCGTCAGGATCGCCCGCGCCGCGGCGTAGTTCTTGGCTGCGGCATCGCGCTTGGCGTCATTGACGCGCGACCAGAAGGTCGCGGTCTCGTAGGCCGGCGCAAGCGCTCCGCGCTGGTCCGGCGCCGCGTGGATCGCGCGTCCCAAGAGCTCGCGCGCCTCGGCGAAGCGCTGCTGACGCAAGCGGATCAGGCCGAGTTCGCCCAATGCCGAGGCGTCATTCGGGTTCTTCCGGACATCGGCCGAGGCCTGGTGCTCGGTGGCCGCGATATTGCCTGGGCTCAGATTGGCGTAGCCGCCGGACGGCTGGTTCTTGTAATCGGCCAAGAGCTTCTGGATATCGGCGTCCTGCGGATACTGCGCCAAATATTTCTGAAGCGCGGCCTTGGCTCCCGGCGAGCCACCGAGCCACGTCAGGGACTGTTTCCAGGCTTGCGCCGCATTGGCGCTGACCGCCGGGTTCTTGCTGAGGTCGGCCAGCATCGCGATACCTTGCGCCCGCGTCGGCTCGCGATAGGTATCAACTTCCGCCAGCGCCAGCTTGAGCTGCGGGTCGTTGGGCGACGACTGCGTCAGCTTATCGAGGCCCTGACGCGCTTCCTCCCAGCCGTCCGGCGTGCCGGCGAGCGTCATGTAGTATTCGACGCCGTAAGCCGAGGGTGGCGGCCCCTTGAAGATCTCCTTGTATTTGTTCACGGCGTCCTGGAGTTGGCCCGCCTGCACCAGACGCCGCGCTTCGTTCAGATCGGTCGGGCCGATCTTGCCGGTGCGAATCTCCGCCTCCAGGTCGGCGATGTGGGGGTTACCCGGCGCGATCTGCTCCAATTTCTGCAGATAGCGTTGCGCGTCGGCCGGCTTGTTCTGCTGCACCGACAGTTCGCCGTAGAGAAACAACGCGTCAGGATTGTTGGGGTTGATTTCGAGCAGCTTGTGGAGCGACTCGGCCACCAGATCGGGCCGGTCCTTGAGGCGCCAATAATTCGCCTTGTCGAGGAGGACCCCTTCCGCCGTCTCCTGCGCCCGCGCCGCAATCGTCGGCAATGCGGCAGCGAGCAACAAAGCGAGCGCCAGGCGACGCCACCAAGCCATCATCCCGCCTCCCGAGAGGCCGGTCCCAACACCTGACGGCTCCACATCACACCAACCCATCCGCACGTTCAGTCCACCGTCCGCCGGCCCAACCGCCCGATCGCCAACCGGCGCAACAGCCAATAGGCCACCAGCGCGATGATCAACACCCCGATCAATGTGAACAGGATCAGGATCAGCGGCGAATTGCCGAGCCACCAGCGCAGTTTGGTCAAGGTCGGCAAATGCCCAACCGAGTATTCGTTGCCGATCCGGAAGCTGGTGATCCGCCCCGAGCCGGCGATCATCAAATCGCCCTGGATCGACGGGTTGAGGTCGCGGTTGCGGAACGCATTGATGACGGTCAACAGCTTGTCGGGGGTCGACCCGGTGATGATGACGGCGCTGCGCGATGAATTGAGCGGCGACTGGAGGCCGATCATCGCGGCCAGGTTGTCTCCCTGCGCCACCAGCAGGTTATCGACCCGCTGGCGTTCCGCCGCGGCATTTGGGTCGAGCGCGGTATAGACGCGATCGAGCGCCGAGGTCAGGCCGACGCGCAAATGCCCGTTCTCAACCCGCAATTTGCCGTTTTGGACCCATTTGGTCAGCAGCGGCTGGTGGTCGATCGAGCCCAGAACCAGCAGGTCCCTGCCCGAGACCTTGTCGACGCCGCTTGGGGTCACGACAGCCGCGTGCACGACGGGGAAACCGGTCGAATCGCCCATCATCCCCATCAGCTCGAGATAGGCCTCCATGTCCGGCGCGGTGAGCTGGTCGGGCAGCACCACCGCAGTGTCGGAGAGATCGGCCATCTTGGTGAAGGGATAGCCCGAATTGACGAAGAACGCCAAGTTCGGCAGCGACGTGAAGCGATCGGTCTTCGACAAGTCGATCGTCGAATCGGGGTCGATCGACTCCTGTACGTTGTTTGGCAGGACGTCCTGGCATTCGCCCTGCTTGATCGGGCGAAGGTCGTAGTAGAACTGCAGCTGGTTCTGGCCGAACACATAGTAGGGCGGGACGCGCACGGTCTCCTCGTTCAGCACAAAGTCCGGCGAGATGATGTCCTTGACCTTCTGCACGACGCCTTCCTGGGTCAGCGGCAGACTGCGCAGATACGAGTTGTTGATCGAGACGTCGAGCCGCGAGTCGCGGAAGTTCATCCAGGTGCCGGCCGGATAGCGGTAGCGGATGTCGAGCGGCACCCCGGTGTTGCCCCATACGAACAGATCGGGCGCGGTGCGGAAATTGAGGGTCAGAAGACCCGGAACCAGGCCGTTGCCCTGCAAATTGGTCGGCTGCACCAGCTCGCCGAAGCGGACCGGCCGGTCGATCGGGACCCAGCGCGGCGCGTCATAAGGCTTGCGCGCCGGAATGTCGGGATTGCCGACGACCTGGGTATCGCCCGTCAGCGCCGGCGCGCCGAGGGCCAGCGTATCGGCGGCCGCGCGCAGCTCGTCCGCGTTGCGGCCCATGACCAGAAGCAGCTTGTTCTCCGAATTGTTCGGATTGGCGACGATCGCGATGGTCGGCCCGTTGATCGCCGGCAGGTCCAACCCGGCCGGCTTTTCATTATCGGTCGCGAACACGACGGCGTTGCCGTTGGGTATCGTGTCGAGACTGGTGGGAAAAGTCGCCCCCTTGTACGAGGCCAAGGCGCCGAACCACGACGCCACCGTGCCCGCCGCCTGCAGCGTCTCCGGCGATACTTTCGAGGCGAAGACGAACGGCAGGCTCAGCGCCTGCATGTCCTTGGGGTCGTAGAACGGGGTCGGCAACACCGACAAATCGTTGGGCAGCGGCAGCTTTTGCAGCTGGGTGGTGAGCGAGGTGGTGTTGCTCAGCACGAGCCACAGGCTCGAATGCAGCGGGTCCTCGCAGCCGAGCGTGTAGTGGCCGATAAACCGGAACAGGACGCGGTTGTCCTCCTGGAAGAGCACCGGATTGATTTGCAGCGTCGCGGTCGCGCCCGAGGATTGTTCCTTGGGCAGTGCGATGTTCCCGACCACCTCGCCGTTGATCAGCACGGTCAGATGGCTGAGTTCGGGGATGAGCGCCGGTGAATAAGCGAAGGTCAGGTCCATCTTGCCGCCGGTGACGACCTCGTCGCGCCGGACGGAGAACGGCAGGCTGCCCTCGCCCTGCACCCCGATCAGACGAATGGGCGAGGCGGCGCCGAGGTCTTTGAGCGTCAGTGTTTGGGTCCGGGTGGTGCCGGTCGGCGCCCCCGGCGTCCCCGGCGCAGACGGCGTCCCTGGCGTGCTCGGCGTCGGCTGGATTTCTGCCGTCCCGCCGGCTGGGCCGGGCATTTGCGGCTGATCGCCCGGAGTTTGGCTTTGCGGCGACATCGCGCCCGGGATGATCTGCGTCGCCGGCCCCGGCAGCGGCACTTGCGCGCCTTGCGGCGGCGGCGCCGCGGCGCCGGTCAGCGGACCGGCCCCGCTCGGTCCGACGCCGGCAGTCGGCGGCGTGCTCGGCGAGTTCGGGAGGCTGGACGACGGCGCATTGGTTTGGGCGATCGCCGCCCCGCCGAGCAACAGCGCGCCCAGCCCGACCCCGCCGGCGAGCAGCACGCCGCGGAACGTCGGCCGTACGAACAAGCCGCCGATGCTGCTGAGGATTTCGCGAACCGCTCGCATCGGGCGATCGACCGGGTGCTCCTCCCAGTCGAGCCACGCATCGGCGCGGCAGAGCACCACCCGAACCAGATCGCGCTGCTGTCGCAGCGTCAATTGTTCAAAGGCCACGCGTAGTACCTCCCCATCCCACGCTACAACCCGGGCCGGCAGCATCGCCGTGCGCTCGCCGACGGGCAACTCGATTTGGACGATTTCGTCGTACGCAACTCCCTCCGGACGCGGCGCCGTGAACAGCCCGCCGGTGGTCGACAGGTTGCGCGACCGCGTAACCAGCGATTGCCCGTCCGCCAGGTAGATGACGCTCGGGATTTCGAGGCCGAGGCGGACCGAGCCGCGCAATTGTCGCGTCTCCCGCCCCACGGCGATCGCGGCGGCGATCGTCAGCAGATTGAAAATCGCCCATGCGACGTTGAGGACCAGCACCTCGGTGTCGTCGAAATCGCTCAGGACCCAGCGCGCGACCCCGATGATCAACGCGACGACGAGCAGGCCGAAGATGATCAAATGCGGCCGGACGATCTTGTAGTCAAAGTAATCGTGCGGCAGCAGCCCGCCCTTTTCGGTGACGTTGAACTTGCCGCGCTTGGGATTGACCAGCGTCGCCAGCGTCGGCCGCAAAATGTACAGAGCAAGGACGCTTTCGTAGATTTCGCCCCAGAACGAATGACGATAGCGCGACTGCAGCCGGGAATTGGTCACCGTCGAATGGATCAGATGCGGCGCGGCGTAGACGATCACCATCAGGCCGCTCGCGGCGATGATGTTCAGGCGAAACATCAAATAGGCGAGCGGCGCGGTCAGAAAGACAAAACGCGGCAAACCAAAGAAAAAGTGCAGCATCGCGTTCAGATAGCAGATGCGCTGACCGAAGCCGAGGCCGCGCCCCAGCATCGGGTTGTCGATGCGGAAGATCTGGGTCATGCCGCGCGCCCAGCGCATGCGCTGGCCGACATGGATGGCCAGCCGCTCGGTCGCTAGGCCGGCCGCCAACGGCAGCCGCAGGTAAGCTGAATTCCAGCCGGCGCGATGCATGCGCAGCGCGGTGTGCGCGTCTTCCGTCACGGTCGCGACGGCAAAACCACCGATCGATTCAACCGCCGTCCGTCGGATGACCGCGCACGAGCCGCAGAAGAACGACGCGTTCCACAAATCGTTGCCGTCCTGGATGAGGCCATAAAACAGCTGGCCCTCGTTGGGCACGGTGGCGCCGCCGCGCAGGTTCCGCTCGAACGGGTCGGGGGAATAAAAATGGTGCGGCGTCTGCACCAGCGCGAGGCGCGGATCGCGCAAAAACCAGCCGATCGTGAGCTGCAGGAAAGCGCGCGTCGGCACGTGATCGCTGTCGAACAGCGCGAGCAGCTCGCCGTCGGTGCCGGCCAGCGCGTGGTTGAGGTTGCCGGCCTTGGCGTGCTCGTTACTGTCGCGGGTGATGTAACCGACGCCGCAAGCCGCGGCGAATTCACGGAACTCTTCGCGGCGCCCATCGTCGAGCACGTAGATTTTGAGTTTATCGAGCGGATAGTCGAGCGAAAGCGCGCCCAAGATCGTATTCTGCACCACCGACAGCGGCTCGTTGTAGGTCGGGATGAACAGATCGACGGTAGGCCATTCGGCGATATCTTCAGGCAGCGCCACCGGCGGCCGGTGCAACGGCCATGCCGTCTGGATGTAACCCAGCACCAGCACAAGCCAGGCGTAGAACTCGGCGAGGATCAGTCCGATGCCGAGAAACGCTTCAAGCTCCGAGGGGAACTGCAAGGTCTCGGTCAGCCGCCACCAAATGTAGCGGGTCGAGACGGCGATCGATAGGGTTATGAGAATCAATGTCACGCCGCGCGACGGCTGGCCGCGGATCAGCAGCATCACGACGATGGTCAATATCGCGAAGAGCGCCTGCGACACCAAGTCGAGCGGGGTGATAATGACGATGCCGAGAAAGAAGACGCCGGCCACCACCATCGCCGCCAAAACCAGGTTCTGGCCGATGAATTCGGATTCGCCGATACGCCTCAGCCGCCCAAGCATCCGCTAGCCCCTCTCTGCCAAGGCCGGCGACAGGCCGCACCGGAATGTCGCCCCGGACCTAAGACGCCGCTCCCAACCACCCCAGCAAACTCCCGCATCCCCGCGCCGGTGAGCGGGCAACCCTGTTTCTCCGCCATCTCGTCAGCGCGAGCGATCGCCGGGCCGCCGCGATCCAGGAATTTGCCGCGGGCGCTCGCGCGGATCGGGCAGACGGTCGCGCGCATCGGACAACCGTCCGAACACCACGTCGAGCGACCGCTCGTTGCCTTGCCGGCTGTCGGCGGAACCCGCAGGCGGCTCCGCGGTGGAACCTGTTTCGCCGGCCGCCGGCTGGCCACCCTCGCGGTAGGCCCCGCCGAGCAGGCCGGGCGCGCCCGGCGGCGCTGGCGGCGTGGCCGAAACGTCGGATGACCCGCGTGTCCCCGTGACCGGCGCAACGGGCTCGTCAGTATATTCGCCCGGTTCAACCTCACGAAGAGGTTCGCCGGCCGGGATCGCGTGTCCTGCCGTATCGGGATAAGGCGGCGATGTCACCGCGGCGTCGGTGATTTCGCGAGCGCCGGCGAACTCTCGGTAGCGAAGCTCCGGAGTTTGCAGCCACGAAAATAATCTCTCAATGTCGTCTTCGTGATCCATCGTTTATTAGTTACCTGCGTGCCATCTGAAGAAAAAATCTCGGCTACTCGATGCGAAAATACAGATGTCTCACTTATCGTAGACCGCAACCGGGTTCTCTAGATTCGATGCATCTCGCGCCGGCCCGTTCGCATCTCCCGTTGTAACAACCTGTAACAACGTGTGGTTGATAAATTAAAAGGCACCTTGCCCGCGACACATGCCCCACGTTACTCGATGCCTCATCCTAGCACCTTAATTTTGAAACGGGTAAATGGATTCTGAGGCTAAACGGCCGCTCAGGCAGGCGCGCGCGGCAGCATCCAGAATCGCGTTCTGGTCGATACCGTAGTAGCGGTAAAGATCGGGGAGGTCGCCTGACTGGCCGAATTGATCAACCCCCAGGGGCATCACGCGGTGGTGGGCGACACTGCCGAGCCACGACAGCGTTGCCGGATGGCTGTCGGCGACGGTTACGATTGCGGCATCAGGCCGCAACCTCTCGAGCAGCCTCTCGGCCAATCCGCGTTCGCCCCGCCCGGCCGCGGCGCGCCAGTTGCGGTGCAGCCGGTCGGGAGATGTCACCGCCAGCACCCCTGCCTGCGGCAAATCCTCGGCCAGCGCGTCAAAGGCGGCGATCGCCTCGGGGGCTACCGCGCCGCAATAGGCGATCGCCAGCTCGCAGTCCGGCCCCGGCTCGCGCAGCCAATAGCCGCCCCCGACAATGGCCTGCGCCAGGCCGGCGTCGATCGTCCGCGCCGGCTGGTCGATAGGCCGTGTCGACAGCCGGAAATAGACCGATTCGCCGCCGTCGCGCTGGATTTCGCCGAATGCCCAGCGCAGCAGCACCGCGAGCTCGTCGGCAAAGGCCGGCTCGAACGCCAGCAGGCCGGGCTGCGCCAACCCGATCAGCGGTTCGGCGACCGATTGATGCGCGCCGCCTTCGGGCGCGAGGCTGATCCCCGACGGCGTCGCCACCAGGATGAAGCGCGCGTCCTGGTACAGCGCATAGTTGAGCGCGTCGAGGCCGCGCTTGATGAACGGGTCGTAGAGCGTCCCGATCGGCAGCAGCCGGCCGCCGAACACCGGCCCGGCAAGCCCCAGCGCGGCGAGCTGCAGAAACAGATTATGCTCGGCGATGCCGAGCTCGATGTGCTGGCCCCGCGGCGACATCGCCCAGCGCTGCGCCGAGACGACGTTCTCCTCGCGAAAGGTGTCCTGCCGCTCGGCGCGGTCGAAGATGCCGCGCCGGTTGACCCAGGCGCCGAGATTGGTCGATACGGTGACGTCGGGCGAGGTCGTGACGATGCGCCGCGCCAGCTCGCTGTCGCCGCCGGCGATCCCGCCAAGAATGCGGCCGAAGGCCTCCTGGGTGGACTGGCGCTTGCCGCGCGGCGCCGGGATCTCGGGCACGGCGATGGCCGGCGTCGCCCGCCGCCGTGCCCCGGCGTCCGCCAGCGGCACCGAGCGCAGCAGCGCCGACAATTCGGCTTCGGGCAGGTCGAGCCCGGAAAACTGCTCCCATTCCGCGCCCGCCGGCACCCCCATTCCGCGCTGGAACAAGGCCATCTGCGCCGGGTTCATCAAGCCTGCATGGTTGTCCTTGTGCCCGGCGAGGGGCAGGCCGTAGCCCTTGATCGTGTAGGCGATGAAGCAGGTCGGGCGATCGTCGGTAATGCTGTGGAACGCGTCGAGCACCGCCTCCATGTCGTGGCCGGCGAGATTGGTCATCAGCGCGTGCAGCGAATCGTCGTCGTGCTCGTCGAGGATCGCGCGGATCCCCGGATAGCGGTTGAGGTCGCGCAGCAAATGCTCACGCCAGCCCTCGCCGCCTTTGTAGACGAGCGCCGAATAGAGCGAGTTCGGGCAGGCGTCGATCCATTCGCGCAGATGCGCGCCATCGGGCCGGGCAAAGGCGGCTTCGAGCTTGCGGCCGTATTTGAGCGTGACGACACGCCAGCCGACCAGCTCGAACAAGGCGTCGATACGACCGAACAGGCGATCGGACACCACCGCGTCGAGGCTCTGGCGATTGTAGTCGATGATCCACCACAGATTGCGGACGTCGTGTTTCCACCCCTCGAGCAGCGCTTCGAAGATGTTGCCCTCGTCGAGTTCGGCGTCGCCGGCGAGCGCGATCATCCGCCCCGGTGGCGCGTCGGTCGGCACCATGTCGTGCAGCCGCAGGTAATCCTGGGCCAGCGAGGCGAACAGGGTAACGCCGACGCCGAGCCCGACCGAGCCGGTGGAGAAATCGACGATGTCGCCGTCCTTGGTGCGCGAGGGGTAGGCCTGGGCGCCGCCAAGGGCGCGGAAGCGTTCGAGCTTGTCGCGGCTCTGGTGACCCAGCAGGTATTGCAGGGCATGGAACACCGGCGCCGCGTGCGGCTTGACCGCGACCCGGTCCTGCGGCCGCAGCACGTCGAGATAAAGCGCGGTCATCACGGTCGCCACCGAGGCGCTCGACGCCTGGTGCCCGCCAACCTTGAGCCCGTCGCGGCTCGGGCGCAGATGGTTGGCGTTGTGGATCATCCACGTCGACAGCCACAGCACCTTCTTCTCCAGGGCCCGCAGCAACGCCAACCGCTTCGCCGGCATGGTCTCTGCCGCTCGCCTCCGCAGGGTGGTATGATCGCTCATGGTTGACTAAATACACCGCTGTGTCCCTCGGGCGAATACCCTTGGGACGGGATGGAGCCGCAGCACATGAGCGAGACGATCAGCGACCTCGGCGAGCGCAGCGTAATTGTCACCGCGAGCGCCGCCAAGCGCATTGCCTTTCTGCGCGAGCAGGAAGAGGTCGGCGGCGCCAATCTGCGCATAGCGGTGTCGGGCGGCGGATGTTCGGGCTTTCAGTATGGGCTGAGCTTCGACGACCAGACCAACCCCGACGACCGCGTCTTCGAGCGGGACGGGGTCGGGGTTGTCATCGACGACGTGTCGCTCGATCTCTTGAACGGCGCCGAGGTCGATTTCGTCGAGGATCTGATGGGCGCGTCATTCCAAATACGCAACCCGAACGCGGCCTCGTCCTGCGGCTGCGGCAATTCCTTTTCGGTCGCCTAAGAGGCCGGGCGACCCTCTCTTGCTCGTCATTGCGAGGAGCCGACAGGCGACGCGGCAATCTCGATTGAGCGCGTACCCGGCGCGAGATTGCTTCGCTCCGCTCGCAATGACATAGGGCCACGCCGATGAAAATCGCGACCTGGAACGTCAACTCGGTCAAGGTTCGGCTGCCGCACCTCCTCGATTTCCTGAAGAGCGCGCAGCCCGACGTGCTGTGCCTGCAGGAGATCAAATGCGTGGCCGACGATTTCCCGCGGCTCGAAATGGCGACGCTCGGCTACAAGGTCGAGGCCCTGGGCCAGCGCGCCTATAACGGCGTGGCGCTGCTGTCGAAGGAGCCCGCGCGCGAAATCGTCTACGGTTTGCCGGGCGACGACGGCGACGACCATGCGCGCTACCTTGAAGCCAGCTTCGGGCCGCCCGGCGCCGAGGCGCGGATCGCCTCGATCTACCTGCCCAACGGCAACCCGTCGGGCACCGACAAATTCACCTACAAATTGGGCTGGATGGACCGTCTGAACCAGCACGTCGCCGGACTGCTGCGCCGCGAGATGCCGTTCGTGCTGGCCGGCGACTACAACATCTGCCCGAGTGACGACGACGTTTACGACCCGGTCGCTTTCCGCGACGACGCGCTTTGCCGCATCGAGGCCCGTTCGCGGTTTCGCGGGCTGCTCAACCAGGGCCTGGTCGATGCCTATCGCGTGTTCCACCGCGAGCCGCACAAATATACTTATTGGGACTATCAGGCCGGGCGCTGGCACCGCGACGAGGGATTGCGCATCGACCATTTGCTGCTGTCGCCGCATGCCGCCGACCGCGTTGTCGGCTGCGACATCGACAAGTCGCCGCGCGGCAGGGAACGCGCCTCCGACCACACGCCGATCTGGTGCGAGCTGGCTGTTTAGGGCAGGTGGTCCGCCGCTCGACGGCTGGCGCCAGGCGTGCGCTTGGCCGGGTCCGCGGCCCGCGGTAAATGGCCGCGCGGCGGCGCGCGCCCCGCTTCTAACGCCTCCTTAACCGGTTCTTTGCGATAAAAAGGGCCGAGCCCCGCTCGCTTCTCAGCACCGCACAAAGGACAGTTTCGTGATCAAAGCCGCGCTGGCGGGGTTGGTTATCCTGATCATCGGCGACAGCCACAACGCCTCGAAAGATTTTCTGTTGAGTTCCCTGCACGACGCCTTGGTCAGCCAGGGCGCCGCGGTGCACTCCTACGGCGTCTGCGGGTCGCAGCCCCATGACTGGGTGAAGGAGACCGAACTCCCGTGCGGCCGCGCCGAGCGGCACAATGCCGACGAGCCGATCGTCGACAAGAGCCCCAAGGTCAAGACCTGGTCGCTCGAGACTCTTATCCGGAAGCACCATCCCGACCTGCTGGTCGTCGAGCTTGGCGACAACATGGGCGGATACGGCATTACCCCCACCTTGCCGAAGGATTGGATCGCGTTCGAGGTCCAGGAAATGCTTAAGCCGATCGAGGCGCACAAGCTGCCCTGCGTCTGGGTCGGTCCGCCATGGGGCAGCGAAGGCGGCCCGTCGAACAAGACCTTCGCGCGGGTGCAGGAGCTGTCCGGCTATCTGTCGCAGATCGTCTACCCGTGCCGCTATGTCGATTCGCTGCGTTTCTCGCAGCCGGGGCAGTGGGCCACCTATGACGGCGAGCACCTGACGCCCGACAGCTACCGCATCTGGGGCGCCGACATCGCCGACGCGACGGTGCGGCTGTCGGCGCAAATCCTCTCACACCGATAGGCGGCGTCAGGCCCGCCAGCACCCTCGGCAACCCGGGGCGAGCTTTGCGCGCGGCTCTGAAACCTGTGCCGTTAACCCTGGATTAGCCAGGGAGGGCTTACTTTACCCCCGCCGGGGAATGCGTTACCTCAACGCGATCCGGGCGGTCCGGCATCGGGAGTTTTGTCGATTATGAATGCGCTTCTCGCGGGGTTGACGATCTTGGTGATTGGCGACAGCCACATGGTGACCCGCGACTATCTGATCACGACCCTGCATGACGATCTGCTGGCGCAAGGGGCGACGGTCGACAGCTTTGGCATGTGCGGCGCCAACGCCGGAGATTGGGTCTATCCAACCACCGTGTCCTGCGGCAAGGCCGAGCGTATCGGCAAGGCCGGCCCGCAGATCAATCGCCTCCCCGGCAGCCGCACCTACCAGATCGACGCGGTGATCGGCAGGGTTCACCCCAATCTGGTCGTCGTCGAGATGGGCGATACGATGGCGGGATACGGCCAGACCGATTTTCCGCGGGCCTGGATCTATCAGCAGGTGCACGCCTTGACCGGCCGCATCGCCGCCCAGAACATCCCGTGCGTCTGGGTCGGACCGCCGTGGGGCAGCGAAGGCTCCTCGTACCACAAGACCTTCGCCCGGGTGAAAGAGATGTCGGAGTTCCTCGCGACCGCGGTTGCGCCCTGCAGCTTTATCGATTCGACGCAGCTTTCCAAACAAGGGCAATGGCCGACCATCGACGGCCAGCACCTGACCGCTTCCGGCTACAAGGCCTGGGGCGCCGGCATCGCCGCTGCGCTCGACCAACTCGCGCCGCAGCTGGCGCACAAGCCATGAATCTCGGTCGATATCGCGATGCCGCCGGCGGCATCGCCGCCCTTGCGGCAATCATGACGCTTCACTGCGGAGCAGGCAGCGCGGCCGAGGGCCGGCTCTATCCCAGCGGCCCGCCGAACGGCGTCGCCTATCTGCGCTTCGTCAACATGGCGCCCCGCGAGGTGACGATCGTCTCGCCGGCGGCGAAGCTCGCGATCCCGGCGGACGACGCCCATCGAATCCTCGAATTCGATCCGGTGACGCCGGGTGTCGCGCTCACCGGTTCGGCGCAGCTCGGCGCGGCGAGAAAGCCGATCGACCTCAAGCTGGCCGCCAACGAATTCGCCACCGTCGCGGTGAGCGCCGACGGCGCCGACGGCATCGCGCTGACCGTGTTCCGCGAAACGCCGTCCGATTTCAACGCGCTCAAATCCTCGCTCGCGCTGTTCAATCTCGACAAAAGCTGCGCCCCGGCGCAGCTCGTCGCCGGCGACGCTCACACGCCGGTCATCCCGGATGTCGCGCCGGCTGCGGTCGGCAGGCGGCTGGTCAATCCGGTCAATGCCGAGCTCGCGGTATCCTGCGGCGACCCGGCGCAAGCGACGGCCGCGAAGCTCGGCCAGCTCAACGCCGGCGACCGCTACAGCATCTTCATGATCGGCGGCGGTTCGGGACGGCGGGTCGTCGCCCAGCGCGACGAACAGGCGCCGTTCCGGCCGTAGCAGTTCGCCATCCGGTCATGGTCTTCTCGTCCGTCGAATTCCTCGCGCTGTTCCTGCCGCTGTTCTTTATCGCCTATCTGGCGACGCCGGCCGGCGCGCGGAACCTGACGCTGTGCTGCGGCAGCTGGATGTTCTACGCATGGTGGAAGCCGGTTTTTCTGCTGCTGATCGTCGGCATCACCTTTACCGCCTGGTTTCTCGGTCGTGAGATCGGCCGCGCCGACGACCGGGCCGACGAGCGCCGCCAGCGGCTGATCCTCGGCGGCGGCATCGTCGTGGTGCTGGGCTGCCTGGCCTGGTTCAAATACGCCAACCTGCTGGTCAAGACGGCGGACGAGGGGCTGGCGGCTCTTAATGCCGGCCCGATCCCGTGGAGCAACGTGATCCTGCCGATCGCGTTGTCGTTCACCGTGCTGCAGGCGGTCTCGTACCTGATCGACGTGCGGCGGAAGACGGTGGTGGCGGAGCCGAGCTTTGTCAGCTTTGCCGCCTATCTCGACATGTTCCCGCATTTGATCGCCGGCCCGATCATCCGCTATTCGTGGGTCGACAAGGCGCTGATCGAACGGCAGCTCACCTTCGAGGACATGTCGATCGGGGCGCGGCGCTTCATGATCGGCTTTGCGGTCAAGGTGCTGATCGCCGACACGCTGGCGCCGGTGGTCGAGGCGGCTTTCGACCTCGCGCAGCCGAGCTTTGTCGATGCGTGGCTCGGGAACATCTGCTTCGCATTCCAGATCTTCTTCGATTTTGCCGGCTACAGCGCGATGGCGATCGGCCTCGGGCGGATGCTCGGCTTTAAATATCCGGAGAATTTCCGCGATCCCTATCTCGCGGTGACGATCCAGGATTTCTGGCGGCGCTGGCACATCAGCCTGTCGTCGTGGCTGCGCGACTACCTCTACATCTCGCTCGGCGGCAACCGCTACGGCGATGTCCGCACCTACACCAATCTGCTGCTGACGATGGCGATCGGCGGGTTGTGGCACGGCGCGAGCTGGTCGTTCCTGCTGTGGGGCGTGATCCACGGCGTGGCGCTGGCGGTCGGCCGGTTCTGGAACCAGCGTGGGCTGTGGATGGCCGCGGCGCTCTCGTATCCGCTGACGCTTTTGATCGTGCTGTTCGCCTGGACGCCGTTTCGCGCGACGAGCTGGGACGGCACGGTGGCGATGCTGTCCGGGCAGATCGGGCTCAACGGTTTCGCGATCAGCGACCAGATGCTCCTGGTGATGCGGCCGCTGCTGGTCGTCTGGATGGCGATCGCCGCGGCGGTCGTCTTCTGGCCGGCGGTCAAGGCGCGCTTTCCGCGTTTCGCGGCGACCGGCGAATGGTGGGAAGCGCTGTGGCCGATCGCGGTCTTTCTTTACGCAGTCGCGGTGATGATGGGTCATCAAACCGTACCCTTCCTGTATTTTCAGTTCTGAGGCGAGGCGATGACGATCCCGGTCGATCCGCTTGCGCCGCCCGGTTCACCGGCCCGGGGTTCCATAGGGGCAATGCCGTTGCGGGTCCGTCCGTTGATGCTGCCCGGCGTGGCGCTGCTGGCGATCCTGCTGATCGGGCTCGCGTCCAGCCTCTACACACTGGCGTTCAAGCGCGCCGATTTGCCGGCGGCGAAAGTTTCCTGGTCGGGGCTCGCCGGCGGTGAGACCACCGCTGCCATAGCGCATTTCCTGCAGCACGCGAACCCGCTGGAGGACCCGCTGGTGACGGTAGACCGGGTGTCGTCATACTTGGCCACCGGCGATTTGGGGGCCCGGGTGCGGCGCGGCTGCGGCAACTGGCTTTTCCTGGCCGATGAACTGGTGCTTCATCCGGACCGCGCCGCGAATGCCGCGGGCCATCTGCGGATGATCGAACAGGTCTCGGCTTTCCTGAAATCCCGCAATATCGGTCTGGCGGTTGTTCCGGTGCCCGACAAATCGCGGATCGAGGCCGCCGATCTCTGCGGGCTCGACCGGCCGGCGGCGATCGCTACCCGGCTTTCGGATTTCGCCGCGCAGCTCGGCCAGGCCGGGATCGACACCGTCGATCTGTCGCGGCCGATGACCGCAGCGGGCGGCGAAGCCTACTACCGGACCGATACGCACTGGAACGAGCGCGGTGCAAAGGCCGCCGCCGCTGCCGTCGCCGCGGCGCTGCGGCAGGCCGGCCTCGCGCCGACGCAAAAGGCCGAGTTTCGCGTCAGCACCGAGCCGCAACGCGAGCGGGTGGGCGACCTCATTCGCCTGGCTGGCCTCGACCATGTGCCGTACCCGCTGCGCCCGCGCGGCGATGAGGAGGCCGCCACCGTCATCGAGCAATCGGCGGCGGGCAATGTCGGTCTGCTCGACGAAACCCCGGCGCCGGAGCTGGCGGTGATCGGCACCTCATTCTCGCGCCGCGCCAATTTCGTGCCGTTTCTGTCGCTTGCCTTGACGGCGCCGGTCGACAACCGGGCCGAAGACGGCGGTGGAGTGGCCAATGCGGCGATCGCCTATTTCGCCAAGCCCGAATTCAAAAAATCGCCGCCGCGCGCGATTGTCTGGGAGGTACCGGAGCGGATGATCGAGGAACCGGTGCCCGCATCTGACCAACGCTGGGCGGAAGCGCTCGGCGCCGGCAATTCTGTGAAATAGCTCTGGAATTACGATCCTAACGCGCGCTATCTGTCGAAGTTCGGCTCGCGCAGGAGACTGTAAAAATGGCTGGCCCGGCCCTCGACGAGGGACTGATCTCTCTCAACTACTACGCCCGGCAGCAATGCTCGCGGCAGTGGGTGCATTTCATGGCGGCGATGTTCGCCGAGTTCGAGGAACGGGTCGACGCGGCCGAGGCCGATCAGTTCCTGCACGCGATCGGCTTCAAGATGGGGTTGCTCTTGCCGCTGCGCCGCTGCGACAGCCTCGAGGATCTTGCCGACGACATCAACAATGTCCTCGAAGGCATCGACTGGGGATGGGTGCGGCTTCGCGAGAGCGGCAGCTTCATCGAGATCACCCACGGCGCCTATCCGCTCGTTCCCCAGGAGGAGAGCCGCCGCAGCTGGCTGGTTCCCATCTTGGAAGGACTTTACAGCGGCTGGCTTGGCCAGCAGGGCGGCGAGCGGTCCTTCACCGCCCGGCTCATCGGCGGGCCGCGCGGCGCCGGGGCGCTGCTGACCTTCAGCTACGGCCGTCACGAGTGAGGTTTCCGGCCTTTTAGCGTTTATGCGATCGTTCGGCGTCCGGGTTGCCGCGCTGATCGCGGCACTGCTTCTTTTACCGAGCGTCCCGCGGGCGGATGAGGGCACGCTCGCGGCGGGATGGGCCACATATCGCGACCGCTTTATCGGCGACGACGGCCGGGTCCACGATACCGGCAATAAAGACGTCACCCATACCGAGGGGCAAGGGTGGGCGATGCTGTTCGCCGAGTCCTTCGACGACCGCGCCACGTTCGACCATGTCTGGGACTGGACCCGCGGCAAGCTGCGCCGGCCGGACAGCGCGCTCTTCGCCTGGCGCTGGGACCCCCACGCCGACAACCCGGTCGCCGACACCAACAACGCGACCGACGGCGATATCCTTATCGCCTGGGCGCTGACGCGGGCGGCGAAACACTGGCATGCCCCGAAATACCGCCAGCAAGCGCGCCCGATGCTCGCCGAGATTCGCGGCAAGCTGATCCAACGTATCGGCGGCGGGCTCGTCCTGTTGCCGGGCAGCGCCGGCTTCAAGGGCAAGGACGGCGCCGCTATCGTCAACCCGTCCTATTACATCTATCCGGCCTTCAGGGAGTTCGCGCGGATCGATCCGTCGCCGCTATGGGCCCGGTTGCGCCGCGCCGGGCTGAATTTGCTGGCGAAGGCGCGCTTCGGGCAATGGGGTTTGCCGACCGATTGGGTCACCGTCGGCGGCAACGGCGAGGTCGAGCCCGCTGCCAACCTGCCGCCGCGTTTCGGGTTCGACGCGATCCGCATCCCGCTCTACCTGATCTGGGGCGGCGAAGCGACCACGGTACGCCTCGCCGCCGACCTTCGCTTCTGGAACGACTTTACCGGCAAGCCGCTTCCGGGCTGGGTCGATGTCATCGACGGCAGCGTCGCCCCGTTCCCGGCGCCGGGCGGGTTCCAGGCGGTGATCGAACTCGCCCGGTGCTGGCATTCGCCGACCCCGCCGCAATTCCCCCAGATCGGCGACAACGACGATTACTATTCGGCAAGCCTCATCCTGCTCGCCGGGCTCGCGAGCCAAGCGACCCGGCATTAACCAATCCCCTGCTATTGCGGACCAGCGCGCACCGAGGCCGGCTGGCCGGGCAGTTTGAAGCGCGGTCCGGTATCGGTGACCTTGTCGCCCATCACCCGCAGCACCGTCAGGTCGGACTCGATGAAGTTGCCGACATAGACATGACTGCCGTCGGCGCTGAACGCGGCGCCTTCGGGCAGCGCGCCGACCGCGACCTCGCCGACGCGCGTCACATGCTTGCCGTCGATCCGCAGCACGCTGATCGAGCCGGACGGGTGGTAGTACCAGGTGCTTTTCGGCCGGTTCGAGCCGCGCGCCTCGACCGTGATTGCGAGGTTGCCCTTGGGGCTGATCGCCAGTCCCTCGGGCGAGTCGCCGACCGCGATGTGGTCGATGATGCGGATCGGATTGACCGTCAAATCGACGACGCTGACCGTATCGGCATTGCCGTCCGAGCTGCCGCCGCCGCCGGTGTTGGCGATAAGGGCGATTTGCCCGTTGGGAGTGATCGCGACGTTGTAGGGAAAGTTGTTCGCCGGCAGGTCGCTGTCCTTGTTGTAGGTGACCTTGCCGCTGTCGATGGTCAGCACCGCGACCTTGTTGGCGGCGGATTTGACGGCGAGCGCGCGCTTGCCGTCGGGCGCGATGGCCACCGCCGAAACCAGGTCGGCGGCGACGCCGATTGTCACCGTGTCGGTGACCTTGACGTCCTTGCCGTCGATCGAGAGGACCGAGATCGTGCCGTCGCCGCGATTGGCGACCAGCGCCCATTTGCCGTCGGGCGAAATCGCCAAGCCGGAAGGCGACTTGCCCAGCGTCAATGTCGCCGCGACGGCGGGCGGGCTGGCCTTGAGATCGACGACGAACAGCCGATTGTCGGGGGCGGTGGCGAAACCGTTATCCTTGGCTTCGCCCTTCATCGTGTCGGAGACGAGCGCGATGTCGCGCGACGGGGTGATCGCCAGATTGGTGGGCGGGCCGACGATCGTGTTGTCGAGCGGGATCGTCGCGAGGAGCTTCAGATTGTCCGGCTTTGACGTGTCGACGATCGACAGCGTGTCGTGGCCTGGGGCCTGCATCGTCGCCTTGCCGTCGTCGAATTTCGGCTTTTGATCGTTGCCGATGATCATCAACTGGGCGCGCGCCGCTGCGCCAAAAGCCGACAGCGCCAGTAGGACCGCGATGGCGCAGCCCGCGAGCCTCGATAAGCGCATGCGTTCCTCCCTGGGGTATTGTTTTCCGCGTCAAGGCGATGCTGAGCCGAACCGCGCCCCGCGGCAAGGTTTCAGAACTTGTCGCAGGCTTCCGCGGCTCTTACGAACGCGGCCGCGTCGCCCTGCAGCAGCAGCCGGGCGGCGACGAGCGCCGCGGCGGCTTCCGTGACCTTCTCGACATAACCGTCGCGATTGCCGTAGCGCTCCGCGAGCGAGGGGCGGGGGTCGCCGGCGGCCTCGCGCTCGGTCTTGGCTCGGGCAAAGGCGATAAACGAGCCGTCGCGGTCGGCCAACTCACCGGGTTGCGCCTTGTAGACATTCCAGCCGGTATGCGTGCCGAGCGGCACGGCGACCTGTGGCAGGCGGATGCCGGCCGCCTCGTTGCCGTCGCCGTCGACCGCCGAGACGAAAATCGTGTAGGGCGCCGGCGGCGCCGTCTCGGGCGGATCGACCCAATCGACCGGCGGCAGGATCGGATTGGCGCCCGGCGCGACGGCGAACCCGGCGACCTTCGGCATCGCGACCTGGTCGGCGGTGACGGCGGTGCCGGCGGCGAGCGAGGGGACGAGGCTCGGCGGCGGCGCGACATCCCCGGTGACCCACTCTTCGAGCGCGACAAAGAGCGCGCGCAGCGCCGGGGTGGCGCTGTGCCAGTTGCGCGGGTTGACGCAGGGGCCGGGGCGCGGATCGATCCCGGGCCGCCCGCCATGCTGCGTTCCGGCAATCAGATAGGCGCGCGAATTGTCGGGCAATGGCAGGTCGCGCCGCAGGCCGGGATCGGTATGGATCAGCGAGGCGCCCTTTTGCCAATACTCGGTCGCGCTGTTGGTCTCGATGATTTTCGGGTCGTTGGCGGCGCCGGGGAGCAGCGCCGCGATCCGGCCCGACACCGGGTCGGCGGTCTTGGCGGTGCTGAACGGAAACCAGTTCTCCGGATAGAGCCGGTCCTCGTGCTGGGTCGCGGTGCGGCCGGGCATCGAAAACCGGTGGTTGGCGAAGACCTTGCCGGCCCCGGCGACGTGGCTGAACACGCCGTCGAAGACTTTCTGCCCGGTCTCGTCGCTGTTCATCCCGAGTTCGAGGAAGTGGCGCAGGAAGCGGCCGCTCTGCGAGACGCCGAAGCCGATCGCGTGCTTGATCTCGCTCATGGTCGAGATCAGCGGGTTGGGGATGCCGCCGCGATTGGCGCTCCTGTAGCGGAAGAACGAGACGAGGTCGCGTACGCTGGCGTAGCCGATGCCGAGCACCTTCGACCCCACCGCCTCGAACCACAATTCGTAGATCGCGATCGGCGCGAAATTGCGGCCGGGCGGCAGCAGCCGGATCGAGCGGTCGTCGATGAATACCCATTCGTCGCGCGGGATTTCGCTGCGGGTGTCGCTCTCGCGCTGGCGCACGGCAAGCCGCGCCGCCGGCTGGTCGGTCGCGGCGGCGGCGTAGGAGAGACGGCGCACGCTGCCGTCGCCCGCGGCGCGGGTGCCGAAATGGAACTCGTCGCGAATGCGCTGCGTCACCGGCTGCCCGCGTTCGAGCGCGGCAGGGAATTCGGCGCCGAGCCCGCTATTGGCGCGCGGCGCGCCGGGGTCCCAGCCCGACCACACCAGCGAATAGCCGCGCCCGAGACAGAAGCCGAGCCCGACATCCTCGCGTGTCTTCGGGTCGTTGGTGCGGGCCGGATCGTTGGCCGGGATGTCGTCCAGGAGGTTGAAGATCCGCTTCGAGCCGCGGTTGGGCACGTCGTAGACCAAAATCCCGCTGCCGCGCAGCGGGTCTTTCGGCCGCAGGATGTCGAAATCGGTGGCGTAGTCGACGAGGCCCTTGGCGTTCAGCGGCGCCTTGGCGAGATCGACGATCCCGGCATTCGAGGGCGAATGGGGGTCGAGCATGCCGCGCGCGACGCCCTTGATGCGGACATAGGCGCCCGGCGCGCCGAACTCGTGGCCGTCGGCGAAATTGGCGATGTCGGCGACGCTGATATCGGTGATCGCCATGTGGTTCTCCAATCAGAGCAACGGGGGCGGCGTCGGCTGCCCGAAGCGGTGCTCGCATTCGATGAGGAACGCCATTTCCTCGGCGGTGGAGGCCCGGCCGAGAATGGCGTTTCGGTGCGGAAAGCGGCCAAAGCGCTCGATAATTTCGAGATGGAGGCGGGTCATGTGGCCCTCTCCCGGCCGGCCTGGGACAGGCGGCAGCGCCAGCAATAGCTCGATGCCGCGCTGCTGGTCGGCAAGAGCCTCACTATGCTCGAACGGCAGGTAGAAGAACAGCCGCCATGCCGCCGGCACCGCCTGGTCGTCGCCCCGCGCCAGCGCCCGGCGAGCAGTCGCAAGCGCCAGCGGGTCGCTCGCGAAAGCGCGCGGGGACGACCGGAAGATGTTGCGCGGCACCTGGTCGAGCAGCATCACCAGCGCGAGCGCGGAGAGCGGCGCGGCTTCCCAATCGGCGAAGGCCCCGGCAACCGCGGCGTCATGATCGGCCGCAAAACCCGCACGGACGGAGGCGTCGAATTCCGGCGTGCTGCGGAACCAGATCTGCTTGTGATGCAGCCGCTCGGGGTGGGCGTACGGCCCAAACCAGAAATCGATAAGCGCCTGGGCGCGGGGGCAGGGCGGAGGCAGTGGATCGGCGGCAAACGGCATGCGGAGCAATGTAAAGGCTTCTGCGACCAACGCGAAGGCGATTGCTGCCGTCTCTCGGCCCGATCATTCTCCCATCCGTCATGGCCGGGCTTGACCTGGCTTGACCCGGTCATCCACGCCGTCTTCGGGATTTGTACCGCGGCCGTCATG
>Ga0209483_1000295_pt1 | contig 45719 bp, 45 predicted proteins | sample NGEPerA_FD_184508 | JGI IMG/M metagenome (GOLD analysis project Ga0209483, IMG submission 184508) | Arctic peat soil microbial communities from the Barrow Environmental Observatory site, Barrow, Alaska, USA - NGEE PermafrostL2-A... | ecosystem: Environmental > Terrestrial > Soil > Wetlands >...
CGCGCGTCACCAGAATGCCCGCGTTGCCGACGATGAAACGGCCCGGCTCGATCAAAATTTTCAAGCCGAGCGGCTGCAGCAGCGGCAGCAATTTTTCCGCGTAGCTCGCCGGCGTTAAAATGCCTTTTGCCGCCGCAGATTTCCACCACGCCGCCGAACCGCTGGCGAGCGCCGGATTGTAAATGATGCCCAGCCCGCCGCCGGGGCTGAAAAATTCCAGCGCGTATTTCGCCGCCAGTTTTTTCACCAGCGGCAGGACTTTTTTCACCGCCAGCTCGTAAGGCGACACCGAGGTCAGTTGCGAGCCGATGTGCATCTGCAATCCGCGCAGCCTGATATTTTTTAATTTCGCCGCGCGCGCATAGACGCCCTCGATGTTCTCAAACGCGATGCCGAATTTGTCTTCGTAAGTTCCAGTTGTGATTTTTGCGTGCGTGTGCGCGTCAATATTCGGGTTCACGCGCACGGCAATGGGCGCGATTTTTTTCAAACGCGCCGCGACCTGGTTGATGCGCGCAATTTCCGGCTCGCTCTCGCAGTTGAAGGAATAAATTCCTTTGCGCAGCGCGAATTCAATTTCCGCCGCCGACTTTGCCACGCCGGCGAAAACGCATTTCTCCGGGTCGCCGCCCGCCGCGATGACGCGCTGCAATTCGCCCGCGCTTACCACGTCGAAGCCGCTGCCGAGGTTCGCCAGCACGCGCATGACGGACAGGTTCGAGTTCGCCTTCATCGCGAAACAGATCAGGTGGTCGAGCGGCGCGAGCGCGGCATCGAGCTTTTGAAAATGATCTTCCAGCGTGTGCTGCGAATAAATGTAAAGCGGCGTGCCGAATTTGCGGGCGAGCGATTCAACGCCCGCGCCTTCGCAAAACAGCCGGTTGCCGACGTAACGAAAATCGTGCATAAGCCTTCAGTCTAAAGTCTGGACGGCAAAGTTCAAGGCTGCGAAATGAAAAACCCGCCGGAGGCAAATCCGGCGGGCGCGGAAAAAATTTGGCTTACTGCCCGGAAATGATGGCCGCGCGCTGAAGGTGATATTCTTCCGGCGTGATCTGGTTGGCCTGATATTTTTCGAGCAACTCCTGAAGTTTTTGTTCCTTCGTCTCCGAAATCGGCAGCGGAGGTTCGGCATTGACCGGCGGAGCAGGCTGCACGGTCGGGATTGCCGGCGGCGGCGACGTTACAACTGGCGCAGGCTTTGGCGCCGGCATTGGCGCGGGTTTTGGCGCAGATTTTTGGGGAGGTTTTTGAACGGGCGGCGGTGCGGGCTGGCTGGGCGGCGGGTTCATCATCATTTCCCGGTCAAGCGCTTCACGCGCCTTCGCCTGGGCGGGATTGTCGCCGCTCTGCGTCGCAACGGGCGCGGTGGCCGGGCTTTCAGCGGCGGACTTGGCCGCTGCGGCCTGTTCCGCTGCCTGCTTTTTGGCCGCAGCCTGATCCGTCTTGGCCTTGGCTTTGGCGGCAGCTTCGTCCGCTGTTTTTTGCGCGGCGGCCTTTTGCGCGGCTTCCTTTTCCGCTTTGGCCTCGGCTTCGGCGGCGGCTTTTTCTGCCTTGGCTTTCGCCTTGGCATCTTCGCCGACCGGCACCATCACCGGTTCTTCAGCCGGTGCGGGCGCGGCTCCGGTCGCATTGTTCGCCGGCTGCTGTTCGCCCAATTCAGACATTTTCGCCGCCAGTGCCGCGCGCGCGGCCACCTGCGCGGGAGTATCCTCGGCACGGACGGCCAGGGTGACGCCAAGCGCCAAGGCGCAAATCGCAAGGGTAAATTTGGGAATCTGCATGACGCTTTCTTACGCCAATTCGCCGCCGGAAGCAACAGCTTTTCGGGCGGGTGAAAACAATTTCCGCCAGACGAACGGCACCGGACACGCCAGCAGCGAAACAAAAACAATCCGCCACACCTCGCCGCGCGAAATTTTCACGCGCTGCCGCAGCTCAATCACGCTCGCCGCGCGCAGCTTCTCAATCGTCCGCAAGCCAAAGAGAATCGCCCACGCACAGCCCAGCCGCACGCGAAATTGGCCGAACGGCAAAGTGTTCGTGTAACGCCAGCCCGCCGCCAGATGCGACTCCGCCTTGTCGAGATATTCGTGGAACAGCGGCAGGAATTTTTCCATTGCCGCCGGTGAAAGCAGAATTTCCGGGAACAGATGCGCCTCGTCCAGCCGCTGCGCCGGCAGATAGCAGCGGCCGTTTTTCAAGTCCGCCGGCAGGTCGCGCAGAATGTTGACCAGTTGCAGACCTTTGCCGAATCGGATGCCGTCCGCGATGAACTGCTTTTCATCCAGCCGCGCGCCGGGAAAAAGATGCGCCCGGCAGAGCTTCGTCCAAAATTCGCCGACGCAGCCGGCGACGCGATAAGTGTAATCGTCCAGTTCGGCGGCGGTTTCAAGCGCGATGATTTTTTGGGGGAGCGCACGCGTCTCGCGTGCAGCCGACGGCGTCGCGCCATCGGACGAAGTTTGCGGCGCGACGCCGCAAACGGCAGGCGGGACGCCCGCGCTCCCCGCGAACCGGCGCAAGTCCAGTTCCTGACCGCTCGTGATGGTTGTGAGGACATTGCAAACCAATTTCAAATCCGCCGGCGAAAGCGTTTTCAACAAGGCAAGACTGCCCTCGACTTTTTCCAGCAATATTCTCTCCGCCGCTGAACCTTGTTGCTTGGCCAACTCGCCGAAATTCAGCGGCGCGGAAGATTGGCCGAGAATCCGTTCACGAAGTTTTTGCAATGCGTCGAGCCGTTGCGCCAGCGGGACGAGTTCCGTGTCGGCGATGGTGTCCGTCGTGCGCGCGAGCAGGTAGGCGAGGCCGATTTGCGGGCGCACGCGCGCGGGCAGCACGCTCAACGTCAGATAAAACGAGCGCGACGCCGCCTTGAGCAGGTCATCCGGCAATTCTTTGCGCGCATCGGCCATCCTTCGCAGGATAATTCTTTCCGCTGGCTTCGCCAACTAAAGTTGAAGGGCCGGCCGCTTTTGTTGCATTCATTCACGGCAAAATTTCCAGCGTCAAACAATAATCCTTGCAGCCCACCGCCCGCCAGAAGGCGATGGCGGCGGTGTTTTTAATCAAGACATCAACCGTCAACCGTTTGTTCTTCGGCCAGATTTTTGCGCGGAGAATTTCAACGGCTTCGCGTCCGATTCCTTTTCGACGCCGGTTGCGCGCGACGAAAAGCTGCCGCAGATAAATCTCCTCCGGCTGTTCGCGATACAAAGCATGGGCGACAACTTCTCCGTCTTTTTCAAAAATCACCGCCGCGTATTCAGACGCGAGCCAGCCTTTCATGCGCTGTTCCAATTTGGGAACAGTCATTTTGTTCCGGTGTCCTTCGTCGCGGATCAATTGATGGTTCAGTTCCGCCAGTAAAGCGCAATCGTTCAATGTAGCGTGACGAAAGTTCATTGAATCACATCGGTCGTCCACCATGCGCGGATGCCTTCCTCGGCGGTGAGGGCGCGATAAATCTTTTCCGCCGGCGCGGCGATGCCGATGCGATGGATGAGGTCGGTGGGCATAAATTATTTTTTACCTAGTGTGACAGCGAGACCGAGTTCTGCAAAAACATCGTTTGGAACAGCGCTTAAATGAAGATTCCATTTGTGAGTATCCCCTTCTGTTTTTATATCCAGTTCGCCCGGATGAAAGAACATTCTAAAACCCGAATCAGTTTTGCGAACTTCTTCAGTTAACCGACCATAAAATTCTGCGGCGGGAAACAATTCGGGGAAAAAGGTTTTTGCGATGTATCCTCCGTAATGGTGCATCATTCGAGAATGAAATTCTTCCAGCAGCGATACCAATTCCAGTTTGCCATGCTTGGCAGTCAAATTTGAATGAGACCAAGGGCGACGCTGATCTATATTCTCCGCGATAAGTTTAGCAGCATCATGTGTAATGGACACAATTACTGATGTTGCGTTGACCTCCCGATGAAATTCACCGATGCCTAGACCGCAATGTTGAACATGCCCGCGAAAATCAAGAAAGAACGCGAACGGCCATGAAACTTTGCACAATCCGTCTATAAATTCATCGCGCTCCTTTTGTTTCGATTCATTTTTTCGGAATCGTCTCTGAAAAGAAACTTTGAAATGTTCCTGAATTGTGTAAGCGCACGTTAGGTAATTCAAAAGCAAACGATCAAGCTCTAACATTTCATTTCCAGTATTGCTTGTCGTCGCATTCAAAAGAGAATTCACATACGACTTCCATTCGGAATAATTCTGTGCGAGAATGCGAAACAGATTAAACCGATTTGTGGCTTCCGCAATTACGGGTGTGTATTTTTGGTGGTTTGCAATTTCATTTTCTTCAAGCTTGCGAAAGACAGAAATATTACCTCGCAATTTATTCAAGCCAACTAATTGCATAACACCGTTGTGATTGTCGGCTTTCGTCGGTTCAGCTTCCATCGTGGCAATCATAATCGTGCGGGCGCAGAGTTCACATCTTTTTCTTCCGTCTGGCTTTTGATTTTTGTTCCGCCATGCCGACGTGAAAACCGATTTCGCGCCGTGGCGGTCCGGGCGGCGGTGGCGGCGGATCAAGAATGTCCATCACGCGCCGCAGCACTTCGATGATGGCGACCTCATGCCCGTCGAGCCGGTCGGTCAATTTCTTTTCCAACGCGGCCAGTTGCTTCGCCAGTTCCTTCGTGCTGCCGAGCAGTTCGCGCATCTGCACAAACGCGCGCACCACGAACACGCTCATCCGCACGGCTTCGGGACTGTTGAGAACATTGGCCGCCATGATCGCGCCGTTTTCGGTGAAGGCGTAGGGCAGGAAGCGGACGTTGCGTTTGTATGCGGTCGCAATTTGCGACCGCATCGGCAACAGAGATTCGGCCTCCTTTTCTGTAAGCTGGAACAAGAAGTCGGCTGGAAATCGTTTGGCGTTGCGCTTGACCTGCTCATTGAGTCGGCGCGTTGGCACGCCGTAAATACGCGCCAGGTCAAAATCGAGAATGACTTTCTGTCCGCGAATTGTGCGGATTGCCGGAGTGATGACTTCAATCTGATTGCTCATAACAATTTTCCCAAGGATGCGGTCGCAAATTGCGACCGCACCGTCTTTCGTTTTTGACATCGCAAATTGCGATGTCAAACGAACCAGTTCATATCTTTAAGATCGCAAATTGCGACCTTAAAGATTTTCGCTATTCAACTTGAGGTCACAAATTGTGACTTCAAGCTTTCTAATTCATACATTTGTTACTATCATGCAACTTGAGGTTCCAATTTGGCACCTCAAGATTTTATTTCTTCCCATGCACCTTCGCCGCGACTTTCAGGCGCAGCGCATTCAGCCGGATGAAGCCGGTGGCGTCGTCCTGGTTGTAGGCCTTGGTCGGGTCGGCTTCCATCGTGGCGATGTGCGGGTTGTAGAGGCTCACGGCGGATTTGCGGCCGCTGACCATGAGGTTGCCCTTGTAGAGTTTCACGCGCACCGTGCCGGTCACGTTTTTCTGGCTCTCGGTCACGTAGGCCTGCAACGCGAGGCGTTCTGGCGCATACCAGAAGCCGTTATAGACGAGTTCGGCATATTTCGGGATGAGCGCGTCGCGCTGGTGCATGACTTCGCGGTCCATCGTGAGCGATTCCATCTGCCGATGCGCGAAATGCAAAATCGCGCCGCCGGGTGTCTCATACACGCCGCGCGATTTCATGCCGACGAACCGGTTCTCCACCATGTCCACGCGACCGACGCCGTGTTTGCCGCCGAGCTTGTTCAACGCCTTCATCACGCCGAGCGGACTCAGTTTCTTTCCGTTCACGGCGACGCAATTGCCTTTGACGAAATCGAGCGTGACGAATTCCGCCTTGTCCGGCGCGTCTTCGGGGAAAACCGAAAGCGTCGTGAAATAATTTTTATTCTTCGGGTCGAACGAATCGAACCACGGGTCTTCGAGAATCCCGGCTTCGTAGGAGATGTGCAGAAGATTCCGGTCCATCGAGAACGGTTTCTTCGCGCTGGCCTGCACGGGAATCTTGTGTGCGGCGCAGTAATCAATCATCTCCTGCCGCCCGGGAAATTCCGCGCGATAGCGTTCGTCGCGCCACGGCGCGATGACCTGCAAATCCGGCGCCAGCGCGGCGGCGGTCAGCTCGAAGCGGACTTGGTCATTGCCTTTGCCGGTCGCACCGTGCGCGATGGCGTCCGCTTTTTCCTTCTTGGCGATCTCGACCATGCGTTTGGCGATGAGCGGGCGCGCGATGCTCGTGCCGAGAAAATACTGGCCCTCGTAAATCGCGCCCGCGTGAATCATCGGATAAATAAAATCGCGCGCAAATTCTTCCTGCAAATCGTCAATGTAGATTTTCGACGCGCCGGTTTTTTTGGCCTTGGCTTCGAGGCCGTCGAGTTCTTCTTCCTGCCCGATATTCGCGCAGAAGGCGATCATCTCGGCGTTGTATTTTTCTTTGATCCACGACATCAGAACCGAGGTGTCGAGTCCGCCGGAGTAAGCTAAAACAATTTTCATCGCGGCATTAAACCGCGAAGCAGTCTGAAACGCAAAGTGGAAATGAATTAAAATCTAAAATCAAGGCGGTCTTGTCGCTGGCGGCTGCCAATTCAGATGCCAGTAAAAATTCCAGAGGTCTTCGAGCTTTACCAATTCCGCGTGGCCGTCGGCCAAGCCCATGTCAATCGCGCCGTGCATTTTTTGTCCGGCTGGAACATTTCGCGGCGCGCTGGAAGCGCCGCGTCCGCCGTGCCGGGCAATTGTCCAGCGGGCCATGCCATCGCCGCCATCGTAAAGTGAACGGCCTGTGTAAAGATTTGTGTCAGGCGGGTCTGTTTCCATCGGCCAGCCGTCCACCCAATTCTCATCCGCGAAAACCGGCGTCTGTGACGGCTTTTGAATCGCGTTGGCGCTGGTGAATGTAAATGGCTGCTTCATATCCGAATAAAGCCAGCCGTTGTAGCCGAAACTTCCGTAGAGCATGGTTTTGTGGTCCGAAGTCCATCGCACCCATGCGCGGTCAGCGTAACCTTGCCCGTTTCCATGCGACGTTTCCACAGGCTCGTGCAACGGCGCGGCAGGACACAATCGCAATTGAGCTTTTGAAGAATAATAATCCATCAGTGTTCCCGCCCAATTTCCGCCGCCCGGATAGGCGGAATCTTTGTAGCCAACGTGCCTGTCATTGTTGTCATTCGCATACATGAAAACCGACAGGGATAATTGCCTGACATTGCTCGCGCATTGAATCTGTTGCGCCCGCAATTTTGCCCCGGTCAAAGCCGACAAGAGCAGCGCCGCGAGAATCGCGATGATGGCGATGACCACGAGCAGTTCAATCAAAGTGAAAGCCCGGATGATTTTCATCCCGAAGATTTAACCGCCAAGCGGCCAGGAACGCAAAGGGGAAATCATTGAACTACTTGGCCGATGTCCGCTGCTGCATCCAGTTCCAATCCTGCTGATCCGCTGGATCAGTGAGGGCAACGCCGGTTTGCTTTTCAGCGCGGCTCATCCAGCGGTGGGTTTCGGAATGTCCGTCGGCAAAGGCAAAACCGCAGCCGCCGTTGTGATAGGTGCCGGGCGCGTCAATCCACTCCGGACTTTCCATCCCGAAAGCAAAAGCCGCGTCGTTGAGTCCCTTGGCATCTTCATCCACCAACACCCAAAGCATCGAAGGTCCGGGCGCGCGATTGTCGGATGCTTTGCCGTAAGTGAACCATGGCGAATTGCGCCGGTGAGTTTCCTGATCGTTCAACCAAGGGCCATTGACGGACAGATTCGGAACGCCACTGTGAGTTGGCGGGTCTGCATCGTAGCCGGGATCAATCGTGCCGACGGCTTGATTCATCGAAAAAGTTCTGGCGGCGGGAACGATCTGGCCGAGCAAAGCCGGATTTGTTCCCTGATACTTGCCCGTGCGTTTGTCCGCCGGACAGCGAAACAAATCAATGCTTCCGCTCAAATACGGCAGCAGCAGGGAACGCGCCGGGTCTTTGAGCACATCGGGATTGAATTCCTGCGCTCCGCCGATGCCCGCCTGGCCGGCGCACCAATTGTAACCGGGAATGGTATTGCCATCATCGGGATTGGGGGGATAAAAATCATTGCTGTCGGTCGTGTAAATAATCATGGCCAGCATCATTTGTTTGCCCCGGCTCAAGCACAACGCTCCCTGCGCCCTTTGCTTGGCTCTGGACAACATGGGCAGCAGCATTGCCGCCAGAATCGCGATGATGGCGATGACCACGAGCAATTCGATCAACGTGAATGCCCGGGCAATTTTCATTTACGGTTATTAAACCGCCAGGCCATTCGAAACGCAACGTGGAAACGAATTCACCAACCCCATGCGGAATGCGCGAAGTTTTCAAACTGAACTCTGAAGGAATTTTTCTTCCCGGCAGAAATGATTCTGGATTCGGCCGCCGGAATTGGCATATTCACCGCCCTGATAATCATGCCAGCCAGACGCAAAAAAGATTTGAACCAGACGGAATTGCCGATTGAAGGCAATGAACCGCCGTTTTCAGCGGGAAAAAATTCCGCCGGAAAAATCGGCCGGCATTCCGACCACATCGTCGCCGAAACGGTCGAGACGACGGTTGTCCACAAACCGTTCGATCCCAAAAAACTTGAAGCTGGTCTGCACACGCGCGTGGATCGCGGCTTCCTCGATTACGCCAGCTACGTCATCCGCGACCGCGCGATTCCAAATCTCGCGGACGGTTTGAAGCCGGTGCAGCGGCGCATTCTGTGGGCGTTGCACGAAAAGGACGACGGGCGTTTCATCAAGGTCGCCAACGTCGTCGGCCATACGATGCAATATCATCCGCACGGCGACGCGTCCATCGGCGACGCGCTGGTGGTGCTGGCGAACAAACGTTATCTCATCGAAGGCCAGGGAAATTTTGGAAACATTTTCACCGGCGATCCTGCCGCCGCCGCGCGTTACATCGAATGCCGTCTGACCGAACTCGCGCGCACGGAAGTTTTCAACGACTCGATCACCGATTTCATTCCGAGCTACGACGGACGCAACAAAGAGCCGGTGACTTTGCCGTGCAAACTGCCACTCAACCTCATGCTCGGCGCGGAAGGCATTGCGGTCGGTTTGAGCGCGCGCATCCTGCCGCACAATTTTCCCGAACTGCTCGAAGCGCAGATCGCGATCCTAAAAAAACAGCCGTTCAAATGCCTGCCGGATTTTGCGACCGGCGGCTTGATGGACGCGCGCGATTATTCGGACGGCAAAGGCTCGGTGAAAGTCCGCGCGAAAATTAAAACGAAGGACGAATCCACCGTTGTCATCAAAGAAATCCCGCCGACGACCACGACGGAATCGCTCATCGCCTCGATTGAAGACGCGGTGCAAAAAGGAAAATTAAAAGTCAAATCCATCAATGATTTCACGTCCGAAAATGTCGAGATCGAAATCAAATGTCCGGCAGGCGTGGACGCGGAAAAATTGGTGGACGCACTTTACGCTTTTACCGATTGCGAGGTTTCCATCGCGAGCCGCATCGTCGTCATCAAGGAAAATCGCCCGGTCGAGTTGACGGTTTCGGAAATTTTGCGCGAGAACACGGAGCAACTCGTCGCGATCCTGAAACGCGAACTGGAATTGCGCGAGCGACAACTGCTCGACGAACTGCATTACCGCACGCTGGAACGCATCTTCATCGAGGAGCGCATTTACAAATTGATCGAGAAGTGCAAGACGAACGAGGCGGTCTTCGCCAGTGTTTATGAGGGTTTCAAGCCGTTCAAGAAACAGCTTGTGCGCGACATCGTGGACGCGGACGTGGAGAAATTATTGCAGGTTCGCATCCGCAGAATTTCGCTGTTCGACATCAACAAGCACCGTGAGGAAATGGAAAAAACGAAAACCGAACTCGACGCGACGCGTAAAAATTTGAAGGGTCTCACGAAATATGTCATCGGCCATCTCGAAGCGTTGCTGGAAAAATACGGCCCGCAATTTCCGCGCCTGACCACGAAGTCTGCGCGCCACGAAGAAGTGGACGCGAAGGCCGTCGCGTTCAAGTCGTTCAAGGTCGCCTACGACCGCGCGAGCGGCTATGTCGGCTACAAAGTTTCCGGCGAGGAGTTCAAACTGGAATGCACCAAGTTCGACAAAATTTTGCTCGTGTTCAAGGACGGCACTTACAAAGTCACGGAGTTGCCGGAAAAATTATTCGTCGGGCCGGAATTGTTTTATTGCGGCCTGCCGGACCGCGAACGGACTTTCACCTGCGCCTACACGGATCGCAACGCGAGCTACCTGAAGCGGTTCAAATTCGGCGGCACGATTTTGAACAAGGCGTATCTGTGCATCCCGGAAAAATCGCGCATTTTATTTTTCGCGCCGGACACGCCGAAGCTGCTTTACATCCGCTACAAGCCCGCGCCGCACCAAAAAATTTCACAGCAGACGGTTGAGCCGGAATCGGTCGAGGTGAAATCGCCCCGGACACGCGGGCGGCAGCTTTCCATCAAGGACATTTCCTCCGTGACCGCCGAGCCGACGCGCGGCTGGGACGAAAGCGCCGCGACGACGAAAATTGTTTTTGCGTGAAGCACTCGCAACGCGACGGCAACCGCCTTGTTCAGCACGCCGGCGGCGGCGGCTTTTCCGCCACCACAAACGGCGCGAATTCCTCGCGCAGATGCGGCGGGATGCGCACCTTGAACCGCGCATTTTTTCCGTTGTAACGGCTTTGCACGATTTGTCCGACGGCATGAATCCGCGCAATGACGGCGGCCTGTTCCTGTGGCACCCGCAGTTCCAGAAAATCGCGCGTGGGGCGAAGTTGCGTGCCGAGTTCCGCCAGCAGCGGCACAATTCCCTCGCCGGTCTTGGCGGAAATCGCCACGGCGTTGGAGAATTTTTCGCGCAGCCGGTGCAGCGCGCCGCCGCCGTCGAGCCGGTCAATTTTGTTGAACACCATCAGCACCGGTTTTTCCGCTGCGCCGATTTCGGCGAGGACGGAATTCACCGCCGCGATCTGTTCCTCGGCCTGCAGATGGCTGCTGTCCACGACGTGCAAAAGCAGATCCGCCTGCACGACTTCTTCGAGCGTCGCCTTGAACGCCTCGACCAGGCCGTGCGGCAGTTTTTTGATGAAGCCCACCGTGTCCGTCAGCAAAACATTTTGGTTCGTCGGCAATTTCAAACGGCGAGTCGTCGGGTCGAGCGTGGCGAACAAAATGTCCTTCGCCAGAACTTCCGAGCCGGTGAGCGCGTTGAGCAGCGTGGATTTTCCGGCGTTCGTGTAGCCGACAATGGAGGCGAGCGGCCATTGGCTGCGCTGGCGTCCGGCGCGCTGCGTCGCGCGCTGACGGCGGACGGCGTCGAGATCGCGCTCGATTTTGTCAATGCGCTCGCCCACTTTCCGGCGGTCGGCTTCGAGCTGCGATTCGCCTTCGCCGCCGCGCATGCCGATGCCGCCGGATTGCCGCGACAAGTGTCCCCAGTATTTTGTCAGGCGCGGCAGCAGATGCTGCAACTGCGCGAGTTCGATCTGCATCTTGCCTTCGCGCGTGCGGGCGCGCTGCGCGAAGATGTCGAGGATGAGCGCGGTGCGGTCCAGAATTTTGCACTCGAAGATTTTTTCAAGGTTGCGGCTTTGCGCGGGCGAAAGTTCGTCGTCGAAGATCACCGTGTCAATGTCGCTGCGTTTGCAGAATTGTCCCCATTCCTCGGCCTTGCCCTTGCCGATGAATGTCGCCGCGTTTAGCGAATCCATTTTTTGCACGCCGTCGCCGGCGACTTCCGCGCCGGCGGTATGCGCGAGTTCGGCGAGTTCGTCGAGCGATTCGCGCACGTCCGCCGCGCTGCGCGATTTCAATTCGACGCCGACGAGAAAAACGCGTTCGGAACGTTTGCGGGTGAGATTGACGAGTGATTTCAATTGTTGCGGCCATCACTTTAACAGGAAAACTCCGCGCGGCGATTTGAAAATTTCCCAAACGCCGTGCTTTACATTTCCCGCGCGTTCCGCTTAATTTCGCGCCATGAAAAAACCACTGTCCACCGCAATGCAGATTTTCTGCATTTTAACTTTTTCCGCCGTTGCCGTGACGGCGCAGCCGTTGCCAAAAATCACGCTCAACCGGGTTTTCCCCAATCTGCAGGTTGAACGTCCCCTCTGGATGTCCGAGGCGCCGGACGGTTCGGGCCGGCTGTTTGTCGTTTATCAGCAAGGGAAAATTCTCATCGTCAAAAAGGGTTCCGACGGCGCCGACGCGAAGGAGTTTTTCAACATCGAGGACCGCCATCCGTATTTTGACAACGAAGACGGCTTGGTGAGCATCGCGTTCCATCCCGGCTTCAAGACCAACAGCCTGTTTTACGTCTATTACACGCAGAGAAATTCTTCCGACCAGCGCACGTCGCCGCAGAATTACATGTTCCGCAGCGTCGTCAGCGAATTCAAGGTCTCCAGCACCAACGCCGACCAGGCGGACATGAGTTCCGAGCGGATTCTGCTTGAAGTGCCGCAGCCGTTTTCAAATCACAAGGGCGGCGAACTCGCCTTCGGCCATGATGGCTATCTCTATCTCGGCCTCGGCGACGGCGGCCTCGGCGGCGATCCGTTTGGCAGCGGACAAAGCACTGCCACCCTGCTCGCAAAAATGCTGCGCATTGACGTGAATTCGCGCTCGACCACCGGCTCGGGCTTCCGCGTGCAGCAGTTGCCATACGGAATTCCATCGGACAATCCGTTCGCCAAAGAGCCGAACGTCCAAAGCGCGGCACGCAAGGAAATCTTCGCCTACGGCCTCCGCAATCCGTGGCGTTACAGCTTTGACAAGCAAACCGGCGACCTGTGGGTCGGCGACGTCGGCCAGGAATTGTGGGAGGAAGTTGACCTCGTCACCAACGGCGGCAACTATGGCTGGAGCGTCCGCGAGGCCACGCATCATTACAAGCCCGGTCCCGCTGGCGCGCAATATTCCGAACCGGTCATGGAATACGCTCATAATGAAAATATTCGCGGCCAGGGAATGTTCCCCGACCACAGCATCGGGCTGTGCATCATCGGGGGCTATGTCTATCGCGGCAGGGAATTTCCCGCCCTCGACGGCGTTTACATCTACGGCGACTACAACCTCGGCACCATCTGGGGACTGCGTTACGATGCCACCGCGAAAAAAGTCACCGCAGAAAACACGCTGCTGCTCCAGCCGGACAACATTGACAGCTTCGCCGAGGACGCCGCCGGTGAAATTTATGTGCTGATGGAGGACGGAAAAATTTTCAAGATCACCGCGCCGTAAGTCCCGGCAGCCGTTCCGCCGCCGCCATGCCCGTGGTTTGTGGCTGGGCGTTTCAATTTTATAAATTCAATTCCGCCGGATTTCCGCCGGATGCGCTGCAAGGTTCTTCGCGGTCCGGCGCGCAGAAATTTTGAAACGACCGCCGCTGCGCACGGCGTGTTTTTAGTTCGCATTTTTCCAAACCCATAATAAAATTGAATTCATCCTATGAAAAACCACGTCTCACGCCGTAACTTCATCAAGAAATCCGCGCTGTTCACGGGAGCCGCCGCGACGCTGCCGATGCTGCCGTCTTTCGCCGCCGAAACCAACGCGCCGGATCCGAATGCACTGGCGGCTGGCGCAGCGCCCGCCGCCGAACCCGTCGCTGCACCGACAATTATTTATCCGCCCGCGCCGACGCCGATTGTCGCACCGCCGGGATTTGGCGTGGCCGCCGGGCCGTTTCAACCGACGTGGGAATCGCTGTCCAGCTATCAGGTGCCCGGCTGGTTCCGCGATGCGAAGTTCGGCATCTGGGCGCACTGGGGTCCGCAATGCCAGCCAGAAATGGGTGACTGGTATGCGCAGAAAATGTATCATTTCAACGACCCCGACTATAAATTTCAATGCGCGAACTACGGGCATCCATCCAAGGCCGGTTTTAAGGAAGTGATTCGCTCATGGAAGGCCGAGGACTGGGATCCGAAGCATCTCATTCACCTTTATAAACGCGCGGGCGCAAAATATTTCGCGGCCATGGCGCACCACCATGACAACTTCGATAATTTTGATTCGACTTATCAGCCGTGGAATTCCGTCGCCATCGGGCCGAAGAAAGACATCGTCGGCGGCTGGGCAAAGGCGGTTCGCGATGCCGGTCTGCGCTTGTCGCTGACTTCGCACGGCGACCGCGCATGGAGTTGGTATCAAAACGCGCAAGGTTCCGATCCGAGCGGTCCCTTGGCCGGCGTGCCTTACGACGGATTGATGAGCAAGGCCGATGGCAAGGGGCTTTGGTGGGACGGCCTCGATCCGCAGGACCTTTACGCGCAGTATCACCCGATGGGACGTTATAACTGGCCGCAGAACGGGAATCCGCCGCTCGCCAAGCCCTATATTGAAAAGTATTTCAACCGGATTATTGACCTGATCAACAAATACCATCCTGACCTCTTGTATTTTGACGACACGGTTCTGCCCATTTATCCATCGAGCGACATCGGCCTGCGCATCGCCGCCTATCTCTACAATACGAACATCGCGCGGCACGGCAAACTCGAAGCCGTGCTGACCGGCAAAGGCTTGAACGCCGATCAACGGCGCGCCATCGTGCTTGATGTCGAACGCGGCGTGACCAGCGGCGGGGAAATTCTGCCCTGGCAGACGGACACCTGCATCGGCTCGTGGCATTATCAGAAAAGCATTTTCGAGCAGCACAAATACAAGACGTCCAAACAGGTTTCCCAGATGCTGATTGATATCGTCAGCAAAAATGGAAATCTGCAGTTGAGCGTTCCGCTGCCCGGCAACGGCGTTCCCGACGCGGACGAACTTAAATTTCTCGCGGAACTCACCGCGTGGATGGATGTCAACAGCGAAGGCATCCATGGCACGCGTCCGTGGAAAATTTATGGCGAAGGCCCGTCCACAGTCTCCCAGCCGCGCGGCCAGTTCGGCGGCGCGCGCGATGTGCGGCCTTACACTTCCGAGGATGTGCGTTTCACGACGAAGGGCGACACACTCTACGCCTTCATCATGGACTGGCCTGGATCGCACAGCGCGGTGATCAAAAGCCTCGCGACCAACTCGCCGCACATTGACGGGCGCAAAGTCACGCACGTCTCGCTGCTCGGTCACTGGGGCGGATTATTCGGCGGACTCAAGTGGACGCAGGACGAAAACGGCCTCAACGTCAAGCTGCCCGCCACGCCGCCCAGCGCCAGCGCGGTCACGTTGAAAATCAAAGGCGTTCTGTCCGCGTGAAGTGCCGTCACCGTGCGGGAATTTTTTGCGACGTAAAAGCTGAACCCGCACGGCGAGCTGCGCGAGCGCTAAATGTATCAAGATGGTGCCCACGACAGGACTTGAACCTATTAACAGGGTGTTCTCACCACTTCCCACGCTTGCCTCATTTAGTATTTTCATTGCCCACACGGTAACAGCATTATTCAATGATTGCAAGCATTATCTGTGCATTTTTGGGAAGTCGCGGGAAGAAAAGCGTGTGCAAATCGTGTGCAAGCAAACCGGCTGTGCAAACTTTGTGCAAACCAAACTCGCCCCGGAATCTGTGCAAACCTGTGCAAAGATTTTGGCCTGCCGTGGCGCGTGGCTGGCCTGTGGCGCGTCCCGGCCACCGCCGGGAAGCCAAAGGCATCATCTGGGGACTCAAACTTGCCTGCGGCCAAAGGCGATGGCTAACGCAACGCCCGCAGCAATTTCTTCGGATGCGCCGGACTCACCGGCAAAAGATCGGCTTCGTTGAAGGCCAGCCGCAAGGCGTCCGCGTCCATGTCCAACAGATGCTTGTCGGAAGTCACCAGCATCGGAATTCCGGCCAGCGACGTTTCGGCCAGAATCAGGCCGTCGTTAAATTCATCTTCGGACAGCAGGTGTTGTTGAAACAGGCCGCGCACGAATTGATTGCAAATGGCTTCCGCTGTCGAGTCCAGGTCAAAGGGACGGATGCCCCATTGCAGCAAGCGGGTCAATGCCGTCCGCGCCAGTTCCCGTTCCGCCGCGCTGTCGCCGTGGGTGAAAATGAAATGCAATTCGTTCGCCGCCGTGGGCGGCAAAACCAAGGCATAACCTTTGCTCTGGAAAATCTCCCGGAAATCGTGGGCGAAATCTTTGCCTCCGGCGAGATCGAAGACGAAGTTAGTGTCGAGCGAGAGTTGCTTCTTTTGCGCCGCCATAAATCATCGCCATTGCCCCGTTGAAATGTTCCCGGCGCTGTTCCGGCGTGAGCTTGTTGGCCAGCTTGCGCGCTTTGGCGGCCAGACGGCTGCCGGGCGTTTCTGCCGGGTAGTCGGGCTTCTTTTGCGCGGCGCGTTGCGGCTGTTTCATAACGAACTTAAGTTCCCGCTTCCCGAAAGTGTTGTCAACAAAATGTTGTATACAACTTCAAGATAAGCGTTTCAGGGTAAGCGAAAAGTTGAATTTCCCGTTTTTCGCAGCGTTGCCGATTGCGAACTGATTCAGCGGGTTTCGCCGAAAAGCCACGCAACGGAAATTTTCAAGGCGCGGGCGATGGCGGGTTTGATTTTCAATCCGTGAAACCGCCGTCCTGTCCATGATGATGCCTTGCCCGGCGAGTCGCCCAGCCAAATCGTCTTGGCTCACGGCGGGCTTGCGTTTCAAGCGGGCTTCCCGCACTCGTGCGCCGATGATGTTCTTTTTCGTCGCTTTGCTGGTTTTCTTCATAGCGTGTGATTTCCACACGCTTGACTTTTAGCGGTTTCGGGCGTCGAATGTGTGTGAAGTTCACACGATTTAGGCGGGTTGGATAACCATAATGACGAGCCATGCAAAGCGAGCCGGACGAAATCCATTTTGATTGCCCCAAATGCAAACGACCGATGACCGGCGACAAGGCGCTGCTCGGCGAAATGATAAACTGCCCTGATTGCAATGAGCCATTCATCCCGACTCCCCGCAAACCGGCACCAACACCGGAGCCGAAGCCAGTGCCGAAACCGGAATCAGCCGCGCAGAATGAAATAAGTCAGGAACTGGCTAGAAGGTGGGAAGCCCAAAGGCGGAGTCAAAAAATCCACTATCAAGCCGACAGATTCACTGGTTTTGCCGGTGTGTTTTTTGTCATTGGGCTGCTCATCGGCGTTGCCTCATTGGCGCAAGCAATTTCCGGCGAGGAGGGAGCGGGCAGATGGTTCATCGTGGCCGCGTCACTCATTGGCACCGCGTTCTGGCTTTATCTCATCGCGCAGATCGTCCACATCCGCGCCAACACCGAAAAGTAAAATGAAAAAAATCATCGTGTCCCTGCTTACGAGTTGTGCTGTTTCGCTCGCCCAAACGACCGCCGTCAATTTTGTTCTTAATACGACGCAGCAACTATTGAATGCAGCAAAGTCTGGTGATACAGAAACTGTCAAGTCGTTGTTGGAAAATGGTGCTGATGTAAATGCGAAGGGAGACATTGGAACAAACATCTTTTCTCACGAGGCAACAGCCTTGATGTGGGCGTCATCCGAAGGCCATACGGATACGGTCAAGCTTTTATTAGACAAGGGTGCTGACATCAATGCGAAAGACAACTTATTAGGGCGAACAGCTCTGATTTTGGCGGCAGAGTCAGGCCATACGGATACGGTCAAGCTTTTGCTGGACAAGGGTGCTGACATCAATGTGAAAGGCAACTTAGTCAGGTTTACAGCCCTGATGTGGGCGGCAGACTCAGGCCATACGGATACGGTCGAACTTTTGCTGGACAGGGGCGCAGACATCACAGGGTCACTGACAGTAGAAGCAGGGAATGGCCATACGAATATGGTCAAATTTTTACTGGACAAGGGCGCAGACATCAACGCGAAAGATAATTTAGGCACAGCCCTGATGTCGGCGGTAATATCAGGTCAAATGGATATGGTTAAACTTTTGTTGGATAAGGGTGCTGATGTAAATGCGAAAGCTAACGACGGCACAACAGCCCTGATGGAGATCTCGTCCCAGATTGATCCGGCCACTGGACTACCCAGACCACCCACGATTGAGGAACAAATGGACAAAATGAAAATATGCAAAAATTTGTTGGACAAGGGCGCTGACATCAATGTGAAAGATAATCAATACGGCGATACGGCATTGGCTCACATGGCAGCGTTAGGCGATACAAATCTCGTCATGCTTTTACAGGACAAGGGGGCGGACATTAACGCGAAAGATAACAACGGCGATACGGCATTGAGTTATGCGGCGGAGCAAGGCGAAACAGAAATGGTTAAATTTTTATTGGCTAGGAAGCCTGATATTAACGCTGTAAATGCGGCTGGAGAAACCGCATTAGGAATAGCAAAACGAATCGGAAATGTGCCTGTTATGCAACTGCTCCGGCAAGCTGGTGCAACTGCGCTTTCTGCCTCTGATAGTTCTTTCAACGCCATAGTTGCATCAGGAACGAACACCGATAGTTCCGGTTATGTGACCAACGAAGCATTGCTGACACCTTTCACGCTGACCAATTCCGTTGGAGATGTCATCACCAATGCCGTGCTGGTAAAATTGACGGCGAACAAATTTATTTACAAAACCGACGCGGGCGCGATGGGAATGCTCCCGCTGGCTTCTTTGCCAGAAGATTTACGGAAAAAATTTGGCTATGACCTGCAAGCCGCGCAAGCCGCCGACGAGGCTGAACAAGCGAAGAAAGCGCGCGGTCAACAACTTGCCCAGCAACAACGAGAACTCGCCGCACAACAGGTTAACGCGCCAGCCCAGAAGCAATCGGCAGGTTCGGATATTTCTGGTTCCATAAGAGCGTTTGCAGAAAAAGAGTTTCCCGGTGACTACAATATGCAAGAATTTGTAATCAAAGAGCAAACCGAGGCTTACAATTGGGTAGTTACCGCATCATCCGCCACTGGTGTTCCGCAAGATGTATTTGAACAAATTAAAGCCAAGGCAGCGGATGAATTTCCCGGTGACTACAATATGCAGAAATTTGTAATCAATCAGCAAGTTAAGGCTTATACCGATCTGCACTGAATTTGTTCGGCGCAGACCTATGGTCGGTCGCCAATCAAATCCGGTTTCGGCAGCGCGGCTTTCTCCGCTTCCAACTGCGCCTTGACTTGCTCCATTTTTACAAGCTCGGCTTTTTTAGCGGCAAGTTCACCCGCCCGATCAGCTTCCTCTTTGGCAACTTTCGCCTTTTCTTCCACTGCCGCACGGTTCAAGCGGTTCATTTCCGCCTGCTCTTTCGTCATCGTGCCTTCCCTGACTCTATTCTCGTCAGTGGCATTTGCGGCTGCATCCTGCGCGTTTGTTTTTTCAATTTCAATCTGGCGAAGTTCTTTTGCAAGCGCAGCGGCCTGTTCAGTAGCCGTGTTGTCTCGCTCCATACCCGTTGCGATGTCATCGAAATGCTTTTTCAGGGCGGCGGCTTTTTCTTCTGAAAGCACTTCGACAAATGCTTTCCGCGTGGCGTCTTTGATTGTCAGTCCATGGTCGGCAGCAAGAGCGGCGAAGTCGTCCAACTCCTTGTTCGACTTTTCAATTTTCTTTTCGACATACTCAAACACCGCCGCCCCAGCAATGCAGATTATGATAATTCTACCAGTGACAACCCATGCCACCGGGAACTTTGGCTTCGAGAGGAGGATTGATTCGCCACAGTGAGGGCAAGCCGCAACCTGTCCGGCCATCTCTTTGGGAAAAGCCACATGGCCTGCACATTTTGGACAACTTATTTTTGATTCAGCCATACACCCGCGCTTGATTGATTTTAGAAAATACTGTTTGTGGCGCAATGGCAAGCGGTATTCCGCGCACAAATTCCCCTGTTTTTTTCCTGTTATATCAGAGGGTGTTTGCCAGTCACCGGACTTTGCCAATGGACAAGTCTCCTCGCGCGCACGCGCACGCGCGTCGCGCGAGTAATGTATCTGTCATCAGCGTTGCCGCCTGAATTACGAAACGAAGCCAGTTTTGCCGCGTTCCCGTTGAAGCGCGATGAGAAGTTGCACGTCGGCATGGAGTCGTCGGCTGGTCGCAGTTTCGTAACGCCCGGAGAGGTTGCACAGTTCGGCCACCGTCTGCACAGACAATGGGGGCGTGATGGTTGTCCCGCTGTCGAGAAAATGCTCAATCGAATCGGATTCATGCCGGAGGTCGGCGTCGAGATAGGCGGCCTCAAGACGTTCACCGCGCAGGCGGCGCACCATGCCGAGCGCGATGCGCTCGATCAAGTATTTTTCGAGCGAGCCTTCGGGTTTGAACTGGCTGCGGAGTTGCGCCAGCAAGGAGTTGAAACCAGCCGTGTCGTCCAGCGGCGTCAACCCGCGCGCCGTCAAGCCGGTGCGGAGGGCGTTATATCGGGTCAGCGACGTGTCGCCCGGCCCGGTGGACAGGGCGGCGTTCTCTTTGTTCGCGGCGATTTTGGCGGGGGTGGTCATGGTGTTAATTCGTGTTTGTTAAAAGGTTTTATCCGATTGCGTTTTCGGCGCGGTTCACAGTGGACGGGCGGCGGCAGATTATCAGCGGGCAAAAGTTCGCGTAAATTCCAGCCAACTTTTTTGACGCGGGCAATACTCACGTCACGCTTGAAACCGCTGACCGCCCGCGCCGTGCGGTTCATTTGATACGCCAAGATTGCCGGGTTTTGAAATTCCTGCGGCAGACCGGCGATGATTTCAGCCAGTGAATGTTTCCGCGTTTCCGGCAATTGAACCGGCGGCAAATTCAAAACGTCTGCCCGGAATACTTGGTAAAGCTCGTCAAAATTCAGCGGCGCATCGGTGTCAATCCGCTTCCGTAGTTGCTCACCCGCCAGCCGCAGTTCCACGCGCAAGATGCCTTCGGCCTTGTCATAAAATTTCAAGCCGAGCCGCGAACCGCGCCAACTGATTGCTTTGTCACCGTAGAACAGTGACGGCTTTTTCCGCACGCCGGGAAAAAGCAACCATTGGTGAGCCAGGATTATGTCTGCCGTTCGCGTCTCGAATTGCCACACGAGATCAAGCAATACCAACTGCCATGACGAAAATTCCACCTGCTGCAAAAGAACGGCACGAAACCGCGTGACACTTGCATCAAGCTCCGCCTGATTTACCAGCAATCGCCCGTTGTGTCCCCAAATCAGTTTTGGCAATTCGGCCTCCGCTTTGCAGTTCCCAAACCCGTCGTGATAAAACCGCACGCCGTCGGCCAACGTCAATCGCCTTTGCGCTGGCACATTGGCGTGAGGCGTGCCGATGAACCTGACTTTGATCGTGTCAACCATGCGACGCCCCTCCGTAGCGCGGAAGAAAAACGACATGAAACAACTCTTGATAGACATTCGCATCGTGCGCGGTCTTGAAATCAATGATTCCATCTGGCGCGGTTATGTGATAATTTTTCACAAGTCACACGCCGTTCGCGCTTGTTTTGATAGGCAGCGCGGGCGGCGATTTTGTTTTGTTAATCGCCGTCTATTTGGCACCGCCGCGTTGCTGGCGCAAAAGCGCATCTTCCACAGATTTCCAATGAAACAGAATTTTAGTTCCCCCGGCTTGAACACTTGGAAGCCAGCCAGCCTTACGCCACGCAAAAATTGTCCGGCGACTCACGGGGATTTTTTTCTGGAGTTCGGCGACGGTCAGAAATGGCCGTTCGTATTCGGGCGGGAGTGCCGGGATTTTTTCGGTTGGAAAATCCGCCGCGCCGGGCGTGTTGTCGTTTGCCGCAAGCTTCGGTGCTTTGGATGCGGTGGTGCTTGGTTGCGTTTTCATGTTTCGTTCTGCCCAAATTTGCAACAGAACGCCAACACATGAAATCGGAGGCTGGTGATTTTAGTCCGAGGGGTTTGTCGTCACATATTAACCGGATCTGGACGCGAACCGGATGCCGTCCACAGCGCGGCGGTATTTAACGAAGGCTTGGGATTTTTTCCCGCCGGGCTTGGCTTCTTCATTCTCGAATGCCGAAATGAGTGGCAGCCAATCTTGCCACCTCGCTCGCTGTTTGACTTCCGGTCTGAGTTTCAGATGATTGCGGTATTCGCGCTCAAGCAGAATTTTCGCTTCATTTAACGTGAGATCGGGGGCGACTGAAATCAGCAGATGGCCTTCGCGGTGCGCCGCAACAGCGTTTCGTGCAATGGCCGATTCCATTTCAGCGGGAGTGATTGGATTTTGCTGGGTGTGTTTTGCAAGGAGATACATTCCCTTTGCAAACGCTTGCGGATGTGCCGGTGCCACGCTTTTATTATTCCTCCCAGCCCCGACCTCAAATAGGAAAGCTGATTTTCCGAGTTTAAGAGAGCGTGCCCGTTTTAAGAGAATGTCAGACTCTGCCTGTTGCGTGATGGAGTTGCATCGCATTGAGTCGTCGCGGCAATCCAACCCCTTCATTTTTTCCGCACTCATTTCCCAGTATTCTTGATTGCTCCAACCAAGCGTTGGCCATGATTTCAGCCCAATCTGGCAAAGGCACATAATCGCGTGTGGCTCCTTTCCTAAATCTTTGATGGATTGATTCAAAATCTTTTTTTCAACCGCGCCACCGAGAGGGTGCGGCGGTAATTCGTGTCCATACCAACTTGCACTTTTGAATTTGAGCCATAACTGGCCGACCCGTGGGTGTCGTCGGGCGAGTTCATATAGTGCTGCAACAGGGTCAATTTGAGTCTCATGTTCCCACCAGTGCGAGTGGTCGAACTCATCATTGAACGGAGGGCGCAAGTGCCATGTGTAGCGCGTTCGCAGCGCCTGCCAATTTTCTTTTGATGAGATTGTTTTTCGATTTGTGCTCATCAGTGATGGGTCAGGCGTTGTTTGCGGCTTTCAACGGGATCACATTCTTGGCGGCTTTCGGCGGCAAAACTTTGAACCATTTGGCAGCTTCGTTCCGCGCCATCAAACCCTTGTAATGCCGGAACAGCATCGCGGGCGACGTGCCCGCTTGCGCGGCAGTCTGGTTTTCGTTCTGGTGCAAGGCGTAGTGAGCGGTCAGAAATCCGTGACGCAACCCGTTTTTCCGTGACGGAATTTTCAGCCGCTTGCGTAGCTGAATCAACTGCCATGTGTAAGCGTCCAGCGTGAGGCTCGTCACCGCGCCTTCATACTGCCGATAGGGTTCAAGCCACGCGGCCAAAGTGGAATTGATTTCCACCAGCCGCCGGGAGCGCGTCTTGGCTTTGGCAGAACTGATTTCCACATGGCCGGACACGCGCCACACGTCGCCCCAGTCGAGCCGCAACGCCTCTTGCAGCCGCAACCCGCCAAACGCTTGCATGGCGATGATGACCGCCATTTCCGGCGCGGCGTTGTCGAGCATCAAGTGAAGTTCTGCCGGGCGGTAATAATCCACGTCGCCGGTGTCCGCGTCCTCTTTCCGCAGTCCATCCGCTTCAAGCAGCCGGTGATTGGCCGCGAGATAATCGCGCCGCTGGCACCAACCGAAAAACATCCGCAGCGTGGCGCGGTAGTGGTTTCGGCTCTTGGCCGACAGCTTCGCATGAGCCTCAACAAACAGATCAAGGTGTTGTTTGGTCAGGTCGCACACGTCCGCGCCGGTGTTCGCGGTGGCAAACTCGGTCAACTGCCGTTCGGTGTCTTGGACATACACCGGGGACAGGACTGAACGCTTGCCATCTTGTGAAACGCCCTTTGGCCTGCGCGGGGCGCAAAACTCCGCGACAGCATCCGCCAGCGGCTTCCGTTGGACGGCGGCAATGCTCTGGCGATACACACGGACGGCCTCTGTGAGCGAGCAGCCTTTCGGCAGTTGCTTGACGGCGGAAAGGTAGTTGCCGGTCATCTCGACGATGGAAACCAGCTTGCCGGTTTCCTGCCGATGCGCGGTGAGCATATCGTGGACGGTGAGGGCGTCTTGTGCCTGCTTTGCGGTCAGGGCGGATGATTGCTGGCCTTTGTGAAGCTCCTTTACCTTTTTCTCTGCCGCCGTTTTTGCTTCACCGTAGCTGCCAAAGGTCAGCATCCGGCGCTTGCCAGCCACCTTGAACGCGACGCGGTAGAACGGGAAGTTGCTGGCGGGCGCATAGACTTTGGCTCGCTGGTCGTAAAACTCGACTGTGACGGGGAATTTCACGCGACGGTCAGGATTTCTGGCCTTACTTTGTGCAAATTCTGTGCAAGTAACCGCACAGTCCTCGGTTTCCTCAATAAAAGTGGTGCCCACGACAGGACTTGAACCTGTATGATGTTACTCACTAGAACCTGAATCTAGCGCGTCTGCCAATTCCGCCACGTGGGCAACGTGCATTTTTTATATGCGCTTTGCGAGGTTTCGCCGGTGCCGGGTTGCTCCCGCACTGGCAATTGTGCTGGCGAGAGAAAACTCAAGCCACTGAATCAGAATACACGATGGCCTTCGATAAACGCAAGCGCCCAATTTGGCGACCTGTAGAAACGCACAAGATCACTAATAGATTGATTTTTGTGCGCTTGGTTGCCCATCAGAAAAAATGGTGGTAGGTGATGGATTCGAACCATCGAAGGCAAAGCCAGCAGATTTACAGTCTGCCCCCGTTGGCCACTTGGGTAACCTACCACGCGGAAGGGCATGATTGAACCAGACCTTCCGTCCTTGCTCAAGTTGAATTTTTGTTGCCAGGTTTTATTCGCGCAGTCTGGCTGTTTCGGTCTTCCATTTGCCGCCCTTCCTTTTTGAAAATTTATGCGCCGCGATCCCAACGCTTTCTTGACTCGCCGCGCCGGGGTTTTATCATGTTCCCGCCATTGAGGCAGACGGACGAAATAAAATTTATCATGACAAGCATCCAAAACATTCAGGCGCGTGAAATCCTTGATTCCCGCGGCAACCCAACCGTCGAAGTGGACGTGACGCTCGAATGCGGCGCCGCCGGTCGCGCGGCGGTTCCCTCCGGCGCCAGCACCGGCGAACACGAAGCCATCGAACTCCGCGACGGCGACAAAAAGCGTTTCGGCGGCAAGGGCGTCACCAAGGCCGTCGCCAATGCCAACACCAAAATCAAGGCCGCGCTCATCGGCGTGGACGCACTCGACCAGTTGACCGTTGATCGCGCCATGCTCGAACTGGACGGCACGGAAACGAAGTCCAAGCTCGGCGCGAACGCCATCCTCGCTGTTTCGCTGGCGAACGCCAAGGCCGCCGCCGCCGCGCTCGGCCAGCCGCTGTTCAAATATCTCGGCGGACCGAACGCGAAAGTGCTGCCCGTGCCGATGGCAACGTCATCAACGGCGGCGCGCATTCCGATGCGCCGATTGATTTCCAGGAATTCATGATCATGCCGCTGGGTTTGCCCACGTTCAGCGAAGGTTTGCGCGCCATCACCGAAACTTTTCACGCGTTGAAATCAGTTTTGAAAAAGAAAGGTTGCAGCACCGCCGTCGGCGACGAAGGCGGTTTCGCGCCGAAGCTCGGCAGCGTTGAGGAAGCGCTCGAAACAATTATCCAAGCGATCAAAGATGCCGGCTACAAACCGGGCAAAGATATTTATTTGACGCTCGATCCCGCCGCGTCGGAATTTTACAGCGGCAACGCCAAATATACCTTCAAGAAGAGCACCGGCGAAACCGTGACCGGCGATGACCTGGTGGATTTTTATGCGAAGCTCGTGGCGAAATATCCGATTGTCAGCATCGAAGACGGCTGCGGCGAAAGCGACTGGGCGACGTGGAAAAAACTCACCGATAAACTCGGCGACAAAATTCAACTCGTCGGCGACGATATTTTCGTCACCAATCCGAAGTTCCTGCAAAAAGGAATTGATACCGGCACGGCGAATTCAATTCTCGTGAAAGTGAACCAGATTGGTTCGCTCACCGAAACATTGGATTGCGTCGAGTTGGCCAAGACTCACGCCTACACCGCTGTCATTTCGCATCGCTCCGGCGAAACGGAGGATTCGACGATTGCGGACATCGCCGTCGCGACGAATTGCGGCCAGATAAAAACTGGTTCGTTGAGCCGCTCCGACCGTCTGGCGAAATACAATCAGCTTCTGCGCATCGAACAATTGCTTGGCAAAAACGCGGTTTACGCCGGCACCAGCGCGCTGCCGAAGGGACGGTAACAGGCAGGGTTGGCATGCTGCGCCGATAACGGACATCGCAGCGCGACATTCCTATCTCTCATGGAAGAACCTGGACGCGATAGAACCGATTGCTTGAAGTCTGCGTGTCCAGCTTGCTGGCGGTGTTGCTAACCCCAATCACGTCACCGGGCACGGCATTCCAATTGGACGGGGTGAGGCCGGGATTGAATTCCAATCGGTAGGTGATATTCGAAACAGCCGTCCAGGTGAGCAAGACGTTGTAGCCGGCAAGCAACGGCGGAAAAAGGAGCGGCGCTGACGGCGAAGCAACGTCTCCGAGGACACGGACGATCACCGAGGTTGTCGTGTTACTCAACTGCATGGTGACCTGATTCGAGGAATAGACGAAACTGGCAAACGTGCCGTTACGCGTGCCGGCGGTCAATACGGTGAACGAGTCGTTCGTCGAGGGAACATAATTGCTGGCCAGATTGACGCTGAGGGTTCCGTTCAAGATGACGGAACCGGCGACCTGAAGCTGACCGTAGTTGGTGCCGGCAATCGTGCCCGAGAGGGCGCAATTCAGCACGGCGTTCGACGAGGAAACATAGCTGGCGTTGGCCGCTAAAATTCCGCTTTGGATGTCCACTGTGCCGTAGTTGGTGAAACTGACGCCGAGGGTGGTCGTGCCAGTGCCGGTGATATGTAAAGCTCCCGCATTGTCAAACCGCGGAGAGCCACCTTGATAATTGAATGCCGCCGCGCCTTGAATCTGGAATGAGGCCCCCGTATCGTTGGTAATAATACAACTGTTCATACCCAGGTTCCCGCCGCCCCAGACCACCGTTCCGCTGTTTTCCAACGTGCGCGTGACCAGGTAAACTCCGCCGTAGCCGGTGAAACCGGCAATGGTCAGGGTGGCTCCCGGCCGAATGGTGGTTTGGCCGCTGCCATCCATAGTGCCGCCGGTCCAGTTCATCGCGCTGCCCACCGTCACGGTATTGGCTCCGCCCAGGGTGCCATTGAGATTGAGAACCTGTGGTGCCACCGTGCCGCTGCCGTCGAAATTGGCCGTGCCGCCGGTGAATGAATTGGTGCCGGTCACATTGACAATCCCGCCCAAGTTGGCCGCCCCGCCGCTAACCTGCAAAGTGCCCGCGCCAGTAATGGAGGGGTTGCCGCTGGAAGTGAAGATACCGGCACCAAAATTAAGCGTCGTGCCGGCCGGCACCGTGATGGTGCCCGTGTTGTTACCGCCGCCCGACATGCTGAATGTGCCGCCCTGAATATCCACCAGGTTGAAGTTATTGAAACTGACGCCGAGGGTGGTCGTGCCAGTGCCGGTGACATGTAAAGCTCCCGCATTGTCAAACCGTGGAGCGCCGCCCTGATAATTGAACGCCGCCGCGCCTTGGACTTGGAATGATGCCCCCGCATCGTTGGTGATGATGCCACCATTCATATTGAAGTTCCCGCCGCCCCAGACCACCGTTCCGCTGTTTTCCAACGTGCGCGTGACCAGGTAAACTCCGCCGTAGCCGGTGAAACCGGCAATGGTGAGCGATGCGCCGGGAGCAATGACAGTCGTTCCCGTTCCGCTCATGTTTCCCGAAGCCCATGCGCCCCGGCCATGAATTGTAAGCGTGCCAGTTCCCGTCAGTTCCGGACCAACACTGCCAGTGCCGAGCGTGAAATCGGCCACGTCCGCGTTGCTGTTCAAGGTCACGAGCGTCGGAACCACCAGCACGACGCTGTCGTTGGAGCCGGGAACAAAATTCGGCGTCCAGTTCGACGGGACATTCCAATCGCCACTGACCGCGCTGGTCCATTGAAAGGTAATGGATGTGAAGTGCGCAAACAGGGTCAGGTTGGTGTTCATCGTGACCGTGATGGAATTGCTCCGCGTAACGGCGTCCCCGGTCCAGCCATGAAACGGCGCTGCGTCGGAACCGGTGGCCGTCAACATGACCACCTGGCCGTTGGTGTAGGCGGGTTGGTTCGGGACGGCCACAACCGTCCCGCCGTCGTTGAGAAGAACAATCCGGTAAAGAGCGGACGCGGCATTGGCTGGGTCGGTGCCGTCAAGGAACTCCTGCAAGTTGGGAACACCGTCACCATCAAAATCTCCCGTGGCGGTCTGGTTCAAGTTGCCGAAATAGGACAGTTGCCAGGAGTCCGGCATGCCACAGCCTCGTGAGTCAATCAGCAAGGCCGCCGGGGCGCTGGTGATGCTGCCCGAACTGTTCAGCAGCACGACGGAATAGGAACCTTCATTGGTGGCGCCGACATTTTGCAGCAGCAGCGTGTCCTGGCTGGCCCCGGAAATGTTCGTCCCATTGAAACGCCATTGGTAGCTTATTCCGCTCGGATCGGCCACAACGACAAAAAATGACGCCGCTTCCCCTGACACGATGATTTGTCGCTGCGGTTGGGCGAGGATTTGCGGCGGCGAGCTGCTTTCGGTTGTTTGCGTAGCGAGATTTCCGGCTGGATCAAAACCGAACTGCCAGTCCTGGCCATAGGCTGGATGCACCAGCATGAACAGCAACCCTGCCGCCAGAGACTTTCTGATGCAAACATACGCGCCAGAAGACGCCGGAAAGAAATGAAAGGGGTTAAAATTCATTGAGGCAAGTCAGTTAGACAAACCATCACGAGCAGACGAGTTTTCAGCGGGACCACCGGCGGACCTGACACCAAGCGGATTGTCGTTCGGAGGAGGACCCTCCAACGGTAAAGGGTCGGGGAATGGAGGCAACTGATCATGGCAGAAACATGGCCCCGACAGGCAATTGAGCAAAGCCAGCTGCGACGAAATCCATAGCCGGTTGAGCGGTTGCTTGACGTCTTCCAACTGTTGCTTGCAGCACTCCCCGGCCGGATCCCACAACCCGGAAGGATCCACCCGATTGACAGGATTGTTCTTCACATAGGCATACAAGTTTGGACCCTGAAGAATCTCGGCTTTCCACAGCGGATCACGGGAAAGCCACCGGCCTAATCCAGGGTCATAGGCCCGAAACCTGGCCATTGCCAGACTGGCTTCCGAACTCCAGAACAATCCGGTAAAGCCGAAATCCGCATCCAAGTCACCCGTAAGTTTGGTTCTTTGGCCAAACGGATCGTAGGCATAGCGCGCCCGCACAGTGCCGCTGCCATCGGTGAGTTCACGAATTGAGCCTTGATGATCACTCGTGTAAAAATAGCTGCCGGCCGTTGGGCCTGTCGCCATCTGAACTCCCTGGTCGAAGAAGCGTTTCACCAGCGCGCCCGAGCCATCGCGTTCCTCGCAAATCTGGTCGCCACACCAAACAAACAGCCGGTGCGATGTTTCTGAACCATTCACCAACTGGCGGATGCCCGCGAGCCGGCTTTTGCCGTCGTAGCTGAATTCAGTGCGTTGATTTCCCACATTGACGGCGACCAGACGGTTTTCCGCATCCCATTCATTGGTCCGCGAGCTTCCGGAGCCGTTTTGGGTGGTGTTGATCTGGTTGAGGGCATTGTAACTGGCGGTGGTGGCCGCGCCATTGGCGCTCTCGGTCAGGCGGTTGCCCAGCGAATCATAGCCGTATGCGAAAGAGCCGGTGAGCACCCCCGCATTGGTGATGACTCCAGAAAGAAGCTGATCCGCCGCGTCATAGCCGAAACTGTAAACCGAGGGCGTTTGCGCGCCGGCTTGTTGTGACCAGGTGGCGATCCGGCCGGCGGGAATATCCTGACCGTAAGTGAAAGCGGAAATGGGCGTTGCGCCCGAATGATAGGTGATCTGCTGAAGGTCAAAGTCGTGCGAGTTATCCAAGTAAGTCCGCGCTCCCAACTGACCATTGGGGAAAATTTCGGAAGTCAGCCTGGCAGAGCTGCCGTCATACCCATAGCTGAAACTGCCCAGGGCATTGGTTTCACCGATGATGCGTCCCGCCGCGTCAAAAGTCCGGGTGGAAGCCACGCCGTTGATGGCGGTTTGCACGCGTCGCCCCAGTTCGTCGTAGCTGTAATTGATGGTGTCGTTCGGCAAGGGGCCGATCTCGCTGGCCAGTTTCCCGGCGCCCAATACCAGCGGTGAAGTGATGGATATGTATCCATAAGTAGTGATGCCAGTGCCGTCCGCCATCGAGGTGATACGTTGGTAGTCTGGATCGTAAGTGTAGGTGATTCCCGGCGTGGGCACAGCTGCGTTGCCGTAGCTGATCGAGCGCAGTGTGTTGTCATGATTATAGGTGAAGAGTTTGGACTGCGCTTTTTCATCAATTACCTGGCGCATACGGCTGGTGGTGTTTTCGTAGCTGTAATTTATTTGTGAGCCATCGCCAAACACTTTACTGACGAGGCGGCCTTGCACGTCTTTGTTCCAGGAGGTCGTGCGGCCCAATGGATCAATGAGCGTTTTGAGGTCGCCGCAACTGCACCATTCAAACTGGGTGACGCGGTTCAGCGGGTCCGTGCGGCTCTTCATCTGTCTCATGCTGTCGTATTCCATTAAAGTCTGCCGTCCGTCACGTCCCTGAACCATCCCAACATCCAGCCGGTTGAATGTGAATTGTTCAAAAGTGCCGTCCGGATGGGTGATCTTCGTGAGGCGGTCCAAGGCGTCATAATCAAAGGTCAGGGTGTATCCGCTTACGTCCGTCTTGGTCCGGATCCGGCCAAATGCATCGTAAGTGGCCGTGGTCACATCATTGGTTCCCGGCAGCGGGCCATCCTGGGCGATGAGATAGCCACTGGCATCGTAGGTATTGGCAGTCGTTTCTCCCTTGGGATCGGTGGTCGTGAGCAGTTGCCCACGCGCGTTGTAGGTGTAGGTGGTCGTCTGGCCGGCGGCATCGGTTCGCGTGAGCGGCAGGTGCTGGCCGTTGTAGGTCATTTTGACGAGCAACTCGTTGTTATCGGCGCGGGTCTGGCGGATCTCAAGCAGGTCAATGCCGTTGGTCGCATAGAGGTAAGTCATTGTGCGTCCGATCGGGTCAATTGAGTTGATCAAATGGCCGAACCCGTCGTAGGCATAAGTGAAAATTTGGGTGGAACCGTCATCGAGCACGCGCCCCACCTGGCTGGGAAGGTTATTGGTTCCGATCATGTAGGGGGCGGCTTGACCCGCATAATTGAACCAGACGCGTCCTTCCAGCGCTTCTTTCGTGCTTTCAAGAATGCCTGACGTGGTGGCCAGATCAGGCATGTGCAGCCAATGGTAAATCTTCGCCTTGGTGTAATCGCCGTAGCCGGTCGCACAGGCCGTCCGGCTCCAGAAATACGTGTTGCGGCCAAAAAGGGTTGCGTTATAAGTGGCCATGCCCGTCGGCAGACTCGACGCCGGGAGCGAACCCGGAATGCCGAGATTAGATGATTGGTTGTATTCCACCCGCTCCCGGCTGCCATCGGGAAAGACGCTTTCCAGCGAGCGCGTGTTTCCAGCCGGGCCCTGCGTGAAAGTGGTGGTGCCGTAGGGAGTGGTCAGCGCATTGATAAAGTCACTGTTCGTGTCGTAGTTGAATTGCGACGTCAGGCCGATGACATCGGTGATTTTGATGAGCCGGTTGGTGGAGTCGTAGTCGAAGGTTGCGAAACGGCCAAATGGATCGGTCACCCTCGTGATTTTGTAAATGTCATTCGCATTGCCGTAGGTCAACGTCGTCACTTGCCCGATGGCATCGGTGATGGCGATCAAGCGCAGGTTAACGTCATAGGTGAGCGTCGCGGCGTTGCCGAAAGGATCCACAACTTGGGTCAGAAATACTTTACGCGAAGTGCCGATCGAACCGTCTGACTGACTGAATACCAATTTAGGGTAATAATATACTTCACACACAAGAAACTTGTTGACGCCTAGAACAGCCGCACGCATCATCGCTGAAAACCACCAGTGACGCCTGCTCAACATTTCCACAAAATCAAACAGGACTTTCGCACCTACGAAAAGTTTCGGAAACGCAAGAAACTCACCGTCGGCCACACGCTCAACTTGGACGAGGAAAAACCCAAGGCCGGACAAAAGCAACGTCGCCGATGCGTTGGCGAACTGCCGATTGAGTCAGGACTTCCAACTGGCGGATGTCGAATTGCGGCGAATGTTTCGATTGATGACCGTAAAGACTACCAAGCCAGAATTTTTGCGGATTATTTTGGTGAACAGCCCTGCCTGCGGTTTTGCTCAACAGGCAGACACCACATGAATCGAGAACGTGGCAAGGGATTGCCTGACCGGAAAGTGCCAACTCCGCACTTCCATGAAGTTGACCCGTGTGGTATTATGAGAGCGTATCAGACAGTTGCGCTCGCCAAAAACGCGAAGTTGCTCAAAGACGTTAAATCTGGACTCATTTTTTTCTGCCAGGAATCGAATGTTGTTTCACCAGACGGAACGCCAGTCGTGGTTAAAGTAAACACCGATGAAATGGATTTGTCAACTGACGATCCGTTTCAGAACGTAAAGTTTTTGCCATGACTAAAATTAATTGCCATATCACGGAAGCCATCCAAAAGGATTTCAGTTCTCTTTGGACGTGCAAGCAGCGCGGGAAAACGGTCGAAATTTCAACACCGTATTTGCTGCCCGATTCCACGTTGCTTTCTTTGTTCATCACCGAACGGAACAAAAAAATTATCATCCATGACGGCGGGAGCATTTCGCAAATCGTTTCCGAACACTGTCGTTTGCCCGATGATGAAATCAAGGCTTTGCTTGATGGATTCTCGGCGCAGCACGGCATCAATCAAACCATCGGAGCAAACAAGCAAAAAATCTTTTTCAAGGCTTGCGACAAGAAAAAGTTAATCAGCTCTGCCGCCTTTGATCTCGCCTCATTTGCGATGACGGCGACGAATGGTTTGGTTGCCGCCAGCATTGATGAGCCTGACCTTGAACTGGACAAGCGTTTTCAGCGCATCGCGGACATTTTCATAAAAACCGTCACGCACTCAACTGGACTCAAGTTCAAACCCAGACAGGAAATCCGAGAGTTTCCCGGCATAAAATTTAGCGGGGTTATCAACAACAGTTCAACTTTTTGGATTGTTTCCTATGTTACCGGCAGCGAGTTGGGGTATTTCAGAAGGAGCTTGGCGGAAACCATTGTAAATTTCGGACACGTTTGGAAATCCAAACAAACGATTTTGAAACATATCGGGCGAACAATCCCGGTGTTAAATACCAATGCTGGTGGCTACAAGCCCGACAAACTTGATTGGCAGATTAAAGATTTGAAAGACGCCGCCGCCGGCACGCTTTTACCTTGGTCAACAAAAGAATCTTTGCTCGAACTGCTTAAACATTAAACGGGTTTTGACTTTTTCCGTTCGTCGCGATGTAATTAAATGCGCGGTCATCGTCCGCGAAGTATTTAACGGCCTCTTGCAGTGTTTCAGGAAATGTCAGTTCGTCTTTCATGCGCCTAATCTAGCCGAAGACGCTTTGTGAGTCAAGTATATTATTACCCAATTTAGAGCCGTCTCGCGAGAGCATTTCGTAACTGGCCGGCCCGGTGCGGGTCAGCAAGGTCTCATCATATTGCTGGTAGGCGAACGATTGCGTGTTGGTGTTGAATCCGGTGAAGGTTCGCGTGCCGCCGCCCTGCATGTAATAGTTCACATCCGCCAGGAGGCTTTGGGGATTGTCGGTGATATAAGAAATCCAGTCAGAAGTCCATTTGAACCCGAAGTTGGAATAAGTGAAGTTCGCAGGCTGAAAGGCATCCCGATGATTATAGCGGACGGTGAACTGAACCGGTGGTCCGACCGGTGGAGAATAACCCACGGGAACGTCCGTCAAATTTAAATTAACCGTCATAAAATGAACCTTGGAAACCGCCATTCCAGGGCACGGCGGCGGTCCAGATCCGCCGTCGTGCGGTCCAGTGGGTCCGGGATCGTTGCCGCTCGTCACCCCTTTGCCCCAGACGGATTCGCCTTCCTTTGCGTTCACGGCTCTCCAACCGGCTGGCAGTGTCCCGGGCGGGACTAGAAAATAGCCGCTGGTCTCTGACTCCAGCGCCTGACGGGTTGCCCAAACTTGGTTCCCAAAGGTCGGATCTTTGAGCAGATAACGGTCGCCTTCCTGCCGCACCATCGCGGCATAATGCCCCGCTTTCCAATGAACCACGGAGGGAACCAGGAACGGGCCATTCGCCGAGCGAAATGCCATCTGGTAGTTGAGCCCGATCTTGTGCGCCAGTTCAGCCACCTGCGACAGTGAGAATCCTTTCTGGGTCGAGGCGGAGTTGAATATTTCCATGTCGGCCGGGCTTTGCGGCTTCAGTGAAAACTTGATTTGTTGGAGCGCCAGCGGCCCGCAACGGAAGGCGACTTGCGGCCGGTTTTGCATCGTCCAAAGCGCCTCCCGCGCACCATTGATTTTTTCTGTTGCCGAGCCGACAAAAGTCCGGCCTTCGACGGATTTAAGCAACGCGTCCAATTCCGTCATTCGGCCAAGCCGTGCATACATATAGGCGAGTTCTCCCGCCGCGCGGTCCGCAATGGCGTTGCCTTTCGTATCGGTCACGCCTTTTGCCAGCGCCCAAGCACTGCTCCAAGCATCGAGCGCGAGCGAATAGTGCGCGGTGTTGTAATACTCCAAGCCCAAGTCCGTCAGCAGCGCCGCCGTCCAAGGCGATTGAGGATGTTTTTCCAAAAAGCCGGTGAGGCTGGTGAAGTCATCCGGACCGGTGCGTTTCGCGTAGCCAAGCAGCGCGGCGGCCAGGTCGGCATTTTCATCGGCGGTCGGCTGGCCGCCAATCGGCACCAACGGTTCGGCAAAAATCCGGGCGCGGAAGATCTCCTCATCGGTCGGATTCGCGGAAAACTCCAGCACGGTTTTCGGCGGTTCCACGCTCGGAACCGTGCGATTCACCTTCGGCAGTGTGGCTTTCGCTTCGAAGTCCTTAGCGGGCGTTTGTGCCACAGATGGGAAGGTCAAAAGAAAGAAAATCATCGCGAAACAAGCCGCGATGCACGAAGGGAAACAGCCCCATTTTCGGTTCATGGTAATAGCCTTAATTGAACTTAAGTTAAGCATCAGGGATTCTTTTGAAAAGTCAATGAAATTGCGCATCGCCGCTGGCATCGTGACTCCGTCCGGACAAATACAGTTAACTTCTGCGTATCGAACAGTTGCTCGGTAAAAACGCGGTTTACGCCGGCACCAGCGCGCTGCCGAAGGCACGTTGACCGTTCGCGGAAAATTCAAAAGCCAGAAGTTGGGAAACCAATTTTCGGTTTTTTGCCGGGCCATTGGCAGACAAAAAATTTCGCGATGCCCGCGTTCAATAACCGCGTTTCATCAGCCAATAGACGGCCACCATCGTTGCAATCGAAACCAGCGTCATCGGCAGCGCCGGCAGAAAGCACGCCAGCGACATCGCCACGCCGCCGGCGAAGGGGATTCCCGATTTCTGCCGCCAGCCATAAATCAGATAGCCGCCGCCAATTCCGCCCCAGAGCACCGAGGCCCAGAGCTGGTTCGAGTCCAAATGCATCAAGTCCACGCGCCACTCTGCCGCAACTTCACGCCGCTTGCCACGGAAAATCTCTGTGATAGATTTTTGTCGTGAGCAATTTCTTTCGGCCCAACCTCAAACGCCAGGGGCGCATCGCGCGCGGCGTCATCGGCACGCTCTGCCTGATCGCGGGCATCGTGACCGTTGATTTCAAATTGTGGCTCGGCCTGATTTTTGTGGCGGCGGGGCTTTTTGCAATTTTTGAAGCCCTGCGCGGCTGGTGTATTGCCCGCGCCTGCGGCATCAAGACAAAAATTTGAACGAGCGGCTGGCGGCGCGGTTTTGAAATGGCGTCATTCGCAAATGTGTTCCGCAAAATTCACCGCCTTGCGGCACAACGGCTGCCAGTCCAGCCCGGCTCGGACGCGCGACGCGGATTCCGCCGCGTGCGGCTGCCAGCTCGAAACCGGCGCGTCGAGCCAGGACAAAATTTTCGCGCCGAAATCTCCGCCGTCGAATTCCGAAAATTTCACCAGCGGATCGTTTTTGAAAAAGCCCTGCACGCTTTTCAGCGGCGTGCAAACCGTCGGCAGCCCGGTGGCGACATATTCCACGATCTTCGCGACAAACGCGCAGTGAGTTCCCGCCGATTCCTCGTAAGGCACGATGCCAACGGTCGCGCTGGCGAGCTGTTTTGAAACTTCGGCGTAAGGCGTGAAGCCCGTTGCCTCAAATTTGAAATGGGGAACCGCCTGCGCGCGCTGCAGAAATTTTTCCAGGCCGGCGGTGCGTTTGCCGACGAAACGGAAAATCGTCTCCGGCTTTTTTGACGCGATGGTTTTGACGGCATCGAATGCAATCTGTCCAAGATGATGCGCGTCGAACGAACCGTGCATGACGACGACCGGCGGCTGGCCTGAAGGCGGAAGCTGTTCGCGCAATGGAAACGCCTGCGCGTCGTAGCCATAATAAATCGGGCAGATTTTTTCGCGCGGATAACCGCGAGCCGCGAGCCGGTCGGCAAATTCGTCCGAAATCGCGCACACGCCGTCCACGCCGTAACGCACTGGCAGAGAAATTTCATAGCGCATGAGCGCGCGGACGAGCGGCTTCGGCGCGATATAGCCCGGCCACGTTTCCATGAAGCCGGTGAGCAGGTCGGGAAAATTCATCACGACGGGAACGCCGAGTTTCTTTTTCAACTTGCCGGCGGCGACGGCGGAAATGGCGTGCTGCGAGAACAACAAATCAAATTTCGTTTCCCGCGCGGCGGCGGCGACCATGCGTTCGAGAAAGAACGGATAGGCGAGGTATTTGAAATTGCGCAGCTTCGTGTAACGACCCATTTCCCATTTTTCAAACTGGTAAAGTTTGACGCCGAATTTTTTCGCCACATTTTCCGCGTCGTCAATCTGCGGGCCGAAGACATGGACTTCGTGGCCGCGCCGGACCATTTCCTGCACGAGATAAACGGCCTCCGCCGAACCGCCGCCGGACGGCGGATAAAACGGTTCGTGCGTGAGAAACGCGATGCGGAGTTTTTGCGGCACGGACAGACGCTAGAAATTTTGCCGCGCGGGTTCAATCCATTTCAGCCGGCAAAATGTTTTGACTTGCGGCGGGGAATAGCTAGATTGCGCTTCCGTTTTTTGGATGGGGTCATAGCTCAGTTGGTAGAGCGTCTGAATGGCATTCAGAAGGTCAGGAGTTCGAGCCTCCTTGGCTCCACCATCCTTTCACGACCGCCGGCCAATCATGCGATTGACAGCACGGTTTAATTTTCAGAAATTCACGCAGCAATTTCACCGATAACATGAGCCACAAAACCATTTCCACCGAATCGCTGCAACAGGAGGGCCGCACGTTCCCGCCATCGCCAGAAGTCGTCAAGCGTTCGCTGCTCAACGCGAACCAGTTCAACGCGCTTTACGAACGTTCGCTTCGCGAGCCGGAAAAATTCTGGCTGGAACAGGCGAACACTTTGGACTGGTTCAAGAAACCGGCCGTCGCCGGAAAATTTATCTGGAACACCGATGAGCGGAAAATCCAGCACACCTGGTTTGAGGACGGACAGCTCAACGTAACGGTGAACTGCCTGGATCGTCATTTGAAAACTCGCGGCGACCAGACCGCCATCATCTGGCAGGGCGAACCGGAAGAAGAAGTGAAGCGCATCACCTACGCAGAACTTCACAAGGAAGTCTGCAAGTTCGCCAACGCGCTGAAATCGCTCGGCCTCAAAAAAGGCGACCGCGTGGCGATTTATATGCCGATGATTCCCGAAGCCGCCGTTGCGATGCTCGGCTGCGCGCGCATCGGCGCGGTTCATTCGGTCGTGTTCGGCGGGTTCAGTTCCGATTCGCTCGCGGGCCGCATCAACGATTCCGAGTGCAAGCTGCTCATCACGGCGAACGTCTCGTTGCGCGCGGGCAAACACATTCCGCTCAAGGAACTCGCCGACGCGGCGTTGAAACATACGCCGGGCATCCAGCACGTCATCGTCGTCCAGCGCAATGCCGAGCCGTGCAACATCGTTCCTGTTCGCGACGTTTGGTATCACGATCTCATGGCGAAGGCTTCGGCGGATTGCCCGCCGGAAAAACTGAACGCGGAAGATTATCTGTTCATCCTCTACACGTCCGGCTCGACGGGCAAGCCGAAGGGCGTCGTTCACAGCACGGCGGGTTATCTGCTCTGGTGCGCGCTCACGCACAAATACGTTTTTGACATCCACGACGGCGACGTTTATTTCTGCACCGCCGACATCGGCTGGGTCACCGGCCACAGCTATGTTGTTTACGGTCCGCTGTGCAACGGCGGAACGACGCTGATGTTCGAAGGCGTGCCGACATGGCCGGACGCCGGGCGTTTCTGGAAAATTGTCGAGAAGTTCAAGGTGAATTCCTTTTACACCGCGCCGACGGCCATCCGCGCGCTCATCCGGCTCGGCGACGAATGGCCGGCGAAACATGATTTAAGCTCGCTGCGCGTCCTCGGCACGGTCGGCGAACCCATCAATCCCGAAGCGTGGATGTGGTATCACCGCGCGATTGGTCATGAGCATTGCCCGATTGTTGATACTTGGTGGCAGACCGAAACCGGCGGACATCTCATCACTCCGCTGCCCGGCGTGAACATTTTGAAACCCGGCAGCGCGGGACGTCCATTTTTCGGAATTGAGCCAGTTGTCTTGCGCGACGACGGCAGCGAATGCAAACCAAACGAAGGTGGAAAACTTTGCATCAAAAAACCGTGGCCCGGCATCATGCGCACGACTTGGGGCGACCATGACCGTTTCGTGAACACTTATTTTTGCACGTTCAAGAATATGTATTTCACTGGCGATGGCTGCCGCGTGGACAGCGACGGCGATTACTGGTTGCTTGGTCGCGTGGACGATGTCGTCAACGTTTCCGGCCATCGCATCGGCACGGCGGAAGTCGAGAGCGCGCTCGTGAGCCACGCAAAAGTCGCCGAAGCCGCCGTCGCGCCCATGCCGCACGACATCAAAGGGCAGGCGCTTTACGCGTTCGTCACGCTCAAGGACGGAATTGCTGACAGCGAAGAATTAAAAAAGGAACTGGCGAATCACGTCCGCAAAGAAATCGGCGCGATCGCCGTGCCGGATAAAATTCAATTCGCGCCCGGCCTGCCCAAGACGCGTTCGGGAAAAATCATGCGCCGCATCCTCCGCAAAATCGCCGAGAACCAGACCGACCAGATCGGCGATGTCTCCACGCTGGCCGATCCGCAAGTCGTCGAGGCGCTCGTCAAAGGGAAACAATAGAAGTTGGCGCGTCCAAAATTGGTGGCGGCGGTGCTGCCGCAACGCCACGCGCGAACATCAAAAAGTTATCCGCGTTGAAGCGGCATGAATGCCGCGCTCCTTTGCGCCGCCGCTTTGATTCCCGCAGCACCCGGCAGCCGAAAATTCTTGAAAATTTATGTGGCGCATTTGATTTCATTTGATACATTCCCGCGCTCTAGTTGAACCGGATTCAAAGCCGGAAAACCATTTTATTTTGTGACAGCGAAGAAAAAAGAAAACAAAAAGGCCGCGCCGCGCGGCAAATCGCAGTCGTCCGCGACCACGGCGTCCATTCTCGGCCGGCCCATGACGAAAAACGGCGCCTTCGTCCACGACGCGAAAAAGGTCAAGGCGGAGTGGCAGAAGTATTACCATCATCTGCTGGAACTGCGCGAGCAGTTGCTCCACCAGATGAACGGGCTGGCCAAGGAATCGGCGCAGGAACTGCCGGGTTACAGCCTGCACATGGCGGATTCGGGCACGGATAATTTTGACCGCGATTTCGCGTTGAGCCTGCTGTCGTCGGATCAGGACGCGGTTTATGAAATCGAGGAGGCGCTCAAGCGCATTGAGAGAAAAACCTACGGCGTCTGCGAGCTGACCGGCAAAAACATTCCCCGCGCGCGGCTGGAAGCGATTCCGTGGACGCGGTTCACGGTCGAGGCGCAGGCGCAACTGGAGAAGGACGGCGCGTTGCGGTCGCGCCGGCTCGGCGCGCTGGGGACGGTTGACTCCATCGGCGTGACGGAGGTTGAAACGGACGACGAAGACCAGCCGGAAGAAGCGAAAGCGGTGAAGGAGAAGGAATAATTTTTATGGCCCGCGAAACCATCACCATCGAATGCACGGAGGCGCGCAAGGAAGGCAAGTCGCCTTCGCGCTACACCACCAGCCGCAATAAAAAATTGAAGACGGAAAAGCTGGAGATCAGAAAATACAACCCCGCGCTCCGCCGCCACACCTTGCACAAGGAGATCAAATAATCATGCCCCGCAAGACAAACACCGACAAAGACAAGCGCGGCAACCGCCGCTCGACGGAACAACGCACGCCGCGTCCGAAGCCGAAAATTGACTTCACCGAGGCCGCCATTGATTTCAAGAACGTCACGCTGCTCCGGCAATATGTGACCGACCAGGGCCGCATCCTGCCGCGCAAATACACCGGCATGCCCGCGCATTACCAGCGCCGCCTCACCACGGCCATCAAGCGCGCCCGCCAGATGCTGCTGATGAAATAGCTTTCCGCCGCGCGATTGCCCTTGCCGCCGCGCGGTTTTTTTGTAGATTAAAGTTGCAAACGGTTTGCAATTATCAATGGCCAGCCAGTCCATCCTGTTCCAGATTTTCGCCGCCTTTGGCATCGCGCTGGCCGGCGGCATGTCCAGCGCGTGGCTGGCGCGGACGCACCGGCAGCTTTGCGCCTTCATCAGCCTGGGCGCGGGGACGCTGCTGGGCGTCGCGCTGTGCGGCATCGTGCCGGAATGTCTGGAGTCGCTGAAGATGTGGGAATTTCTGCTGGCGGGCGCGTCGGGTTATTATCTTTTCGCGCTGGTCACCAAATATGTTTATCACATCTGCCCGGCGTGCGCGGCCAGCCATTTTGACGAGGCCACGACGCACCGGCTGGCCGAATTCGCCACCGCCATGATGTTCGCGCTGGCGATTCATTGCACCGTGGACGGGCTGGCGCTCGCGGCGGGAAATGAAGAAGCCTCGCCGGTGGGACTGTCCATCACGTTCGCCATTTGCGTCCACAAATTTCCCGAAGGACTGGCGCTCGGCGCATTGCTGCGCGGCGGCGGAGTTTCGCGGCTGAAAACGCTCTGGCTCGTCGCCGCCGTCGAATCCACGACCATCCTCGGCGGATTGATCGGCTGGTTTTTTCTCCACGACGCCTCCAATTTCTGGCTGGCGCTGGCGCTGGCGAACGCCGCCGGCGGATTTTTATATCTCGCCGTCCATGCCGTGATCGGCGAGATTTTGAAACACCACAAGGCCCTGGTGCTGGCCAATTTTGCCGCCGGGTTTGGAATTATCGCCGGCCTGATTCTTTACTTTCATCTGAAAGCCTGACCGCGATGAAAAACTGCGCGCACAAACATTCGCACCGGCGACAGGAAATGCCGTCGCTTACCGACCGTCTTCGCCGTCAATCCCGCAAGATCACCGGCCCGCGCGCGGCGATTTTGGAAATTCTCCGCCAGCATCCGCATCCGCTGACGAACAGGGAGATTTTCGCCGAAATGCCAAAACGTTCCTGCGATCTGGCGACCATTTATCGTTCCATGCACCTGCTTGAAAAAATGGGCATGGTGAAACGGTTTGACTTCGGCGACGGCGCGGCGCGGTTTGAACTGATGGCGGAGGGCGACGACGGCCATCATCATCACCTCGTCTGCACCAAATGCTCCGAGGTCGTCGAGATCGAAGAATGTTTTCCGAAGAAAATCGAGGATAAAATCGCCGCCCGGAACGGCTTCAAATCCGTCACCCACAAGCTGGAATTTTTTGGAGTCTGCCCGCATTGCCAGCGGTGACTTCCCCCTGATCGCCAGCCGCAGTCAAAAGCGGCTGGCTCTTTCTGGACACTTTGAAAAAAACTGTCCTGTAAATTAACTAGGCCATTTCCTCGGCCAGCCAGTCGCCGAGATGGAGATATTCCTTGATTTTCCGGCGCTCATAACGGTTTTTGAGCGCCTTTTTGGGTTGATGCTCCGTTTTTTTGAACGGATGCTTTTGATTGCGAACCGCTTCACTGATGATTTCCATTGTTTTCATCATAGCATTATTTCCTTTCACAAAACTGCCGTAAAAAATACAGCCTAAACAATGCCAACCGTTGCCGGATTGTTTCACAAATTTTACAAGCAGCCGAAAATGAGACTCGCTCGCAGGAGATTTGTTCAAAAAAATTTACGCGAAACAAAAAGAACCCGAACGCCATTCATTTTCAGTCCTGGCAACGGCCAGTTTCAACCCGCAGTTCTCAAAAGCCTTCTGAACTTCAGAAAATTCCGCCGCCAGAATCCCGGCCACGACCAAAGTGCCGCCGCGTTTCACCTGCGCCGCGATTTTCTTTTTTTCCGCGATCAGCAAGTTGGAAATCAAATTCGCGCACACCAGATCGAATTGCTCCTTCGATTTCGCCGGCAGTTTCGACACGTCGTGGCGCTTGATTTGCAGTTTTCTTTGGACGCCGTTCACCCGCGCATTGGCCTTTGCGACGCGGACGGCCGCCGGGTCAAAATCAAACGCGCGCACCGGCTGAAAACCGAGTTTTGCCGCCGCGATGGCCAGGATTCCAGAGCCGGTGCCGATGTCCAAAAAAGCAGGGGAGCACACGCGCCCTCGCGTGTTCTGGCGGACGCCTCGTCCGACAGCGTTCGATGCGCGGCGCATCGAACAGCGCCCGAGGCGGGCGCGCTCCCCGGCTTTGAATCGCACAATTTCGCCGAGGCAAAACGAAGTCGTCGGATGCCGGCCGGTGCCAAAACTCAAGCCGGGATCGAGAATGACAACCGACTGGCCTTTGCGCGGACGTTTCTTGCTCCAGCTCGGCTTGACCAGCAGTGCAGCGCCGATTTCAATCGGTTTGAAATGCTTTTTCCACGATTCCGCCCAGTCCTCGCGTTTTACTTTCGCGATTTTAATTTTTCCGGCGCCAATCTCAAGTCCATAATTTTTGATCTGCTCCAATCCGCCAGCGATTTCGCCACGAATTTTTTTCGGGAATGGCTTGTCGCTGAAAACACTGACGCTGCTGACGCCGGTTTCAAGATTGAAGCAAGCTGCGGCTGCTTTGCCGGCCAGCGAGGCAAGCAGTTCAGTGATGGCATCCTCGGCTTCCTGCGAAGTCGCGACGGAAATTTTCCAAAGCTGTTTCGACTTCATGCAACCAAATCGCGCCACGGCGTGAAATTCAGCAGTTCAATTTCCGCCATGTGTGGATGCAGCGCGACCTGCGTGATGCTGGCGTATTCGATGTCGAAATGGTTCGTCTTGGGCAGCGGCAACTTGAGCAGAATCGCCAGCATCATGCGGATGACGCCGCCGTGGCAGAACACCGCGACGTTTTGTCCGCGATGAGCGGCGATGATTTCGCGCAGGCAAGGCTCGACCCGCTTGCGAAAAACTTTTCCGCTCTCGCCGCCCGGAACGCCGCGATGGTGGATTTCATCGAGCCACTCGTGCGATTGAAAACCGAATTGGGTCTCGACCGCTTGCCAGCCGAGGCTCGTCCAGTCGCCGAAATCAATTTCCCGCAGGCCGGGCAAAATTGCCTGCTGGAGGCCGCTGCTTTTCAACGCCGGCGCGAGCGTCTGCTGGACGCGTTTCATCGGGCTGGCGTAAATCGCATCAATCGTTTTTCCGCGCAGATAATCGGCGAGAATTTTCGCCTGCCGTTTGCCGCCGGGCGAAAGGTTCATGTCAATCCACCCGCCGAATTTTTTCTGGTAACGCGCCTCGACTTCGCCGTGGCGGATGAGCAGCAAGCGCGTGGCGGTTGGCGTCGGCGTTTCGCGCCGCAATTTTTTTGAAGTGGCCATTGGAAATCAGCCTTGCGCGATGGCGGCCTGCTGCGCGGCGAGCAGTTCGCGGATGCCCGACTTGCCCAGCGCGAGCAGTTCGGCGAGCTGCGTCTCACTGAACGTCGCTTCTTCGCCCGTGCCTTGCAGTTCGATGAATTCGCCGGCGGAATTCATCACGAGGTTCATGTCCACCGTCGCGGCCACGTCCTCGGTGTAGCACAAATCCAGCAACGCCCGTCCGCTGACGACGCCGACGCTGACGGCGGCGACGGAATGTAGAAAGGGAGTCTCGGAAATTTTTTTGTCGGCCAGCAATTTTTTCACCGCGAGCGAGAGCGCGACAAACGCGCCGGTGATTGCCGCCGTCCGCGTGCCGCCGTCGGCCTGCAGAACGTCGCAGTCCACGCAGATTGTCCGCGCGCCGATTTTTTCCAAATCCAGCGCGGCGCGCATGGCGCGGCCGATGAGCCGCTGGATTTCCGAGGAGCGCCCGTCGAGTTTGCCCTTGGTGATGTCGCGCGGTTTGCGTTCCAAAGTGGAATAGGGGAGCATCGAGTATTCGGCGGTGATCCAGCCGCCGGCGACTTTTTGTTCCTTCATCCAGCGCGGGACATTTTCCTCGACGGTGACGCCGCAGATGACGCGCGTGCTGCCCCATTCGATGAGCGTCGAACCGGCGGCGTATGGCGCGATGTGGTTTTGAAAACGCAGCGGACGGAGCTGGCTGGCCGAACGACCGTCGGCGCGGATGAAATCAGGCATAAATATGCGCCATCTTAAACGTCAACCGCATGGCCGGGCAACGAGGAAAAGTGAAACTATCTTCTGAAGCCTACTACTAACCAATCTGTCGCACTTCAAATTTGAAACTAAACCACATGGTCATCTTTTGGTAATCGCAATATCCAAATAATCGGCGAGACGTTAATAATCGAAATGGTGGCGAGGAACATGAGCAAAAGAACCCCGCTAAAAAACATAACCCCAAAGAACGACCAAATCACGAGTTGACTCACATAGAAAGGCAACAGCGAGCGCGGCAATCTCCTCCGTGTCGCGCGCGTTGTTAAAAACAAAGTCAGTGCGATAGTCCCCATCAAGAGACCGGCGACGATGTAAATCCAAGTAAGTGTAGTCATAAACGTATGCTGTGGCCTAACGTAGAAAGCTGAGCCACCGCCGACTCGCGACGTGAACCGCGACAGCGGAACTGCCAGCGCCAACGGCGGTTGGCTCCGGCGACTTGTTCGGAGACGGCAACATCACAATCCATACTTGCTTTTGAATTGTTGAATAGACATACCACTAACTTTCCCACCGCTAACTGGATACTCGGTCCAGTTACCAGATGCCGTTGAGGAACTCACGCCTTGCGGAAAGCAAACTACTGCACCATCAGGCGGAAGTCCATACTTCGCGAGCCATTGGAGCGAAAGCTGCATCCCATTAGTAATCCCAAATGTCGAAGCCTCATCCGAACCTTTCCAAATCTCCTGGACGACCAAACTTATATTGGAAAGATCATTTGTATTGGCGCTTGCGTAAACAATCACGGGACTCGCAGCGACAACTTCCTTCTGCTCTGGCTGTGAAACGGGGGACGACGACGATTCAACTCCTTCAACTCCAACCCGCGGTGGTGGCGGCTTGGCGGAACTGCTCGATGACTTCTTACCGCAGCCTGCTATCAAGATAGCGGCTGCCATGATTACGATGATGGTTGTGTTTTTCATAAAGTGTGAAGTCGCCTAATAGGTATTGTCTTGAATTTCTATGGCCTATCCTTGGCCGTTGATTATGAGACTGCGCTCAAATAAAAAATTGTCGAGAATTTATTTCCGCACTTCCAACCCCGCGAACAAACTTTCCATGCTGTTCAACGGCGCGCCGGCCTTTGGCTGCAAAATCAGGCGGATGTATTCCACCGCGTCGGGAATGTTGCGGATGGACTTGGGCATGATCGCGCCCGCCGCGTTGCCGTGGCCGCCGCCCTGGAATTTTTCCGCCACCTTGAGCGC